>Ga0210057_1000041_pt1 | contig 282008 bp, 307 predicted proteins | sample CryGeyCG2114_010_2_FD_183968 | JGI IMG/M metagenome (GOLD analysis project Ga0210057, IMG submission 183968) | Groundwater microbial communities from aquifer - Crystal Geyser CG10_big_fil_rev_8/21/14_0.10 (SPAdes) (version 2) | ecosystem: Environmental > Aquatic > Deep subsurface > Groundwater...
AGAAAGTTCTTCATGAGTAAAATCTCCCTCAGGTCCTACAAGGAGCAAAACCCTCTTACTTTTTTCGTTAAAACTTGCCTGAAGTGGCTTGCCTGAACTGTGACAAATGAATATTTGGTCGTATTTGCATTCAGAGAGTGTTTTTTGTAAGGTTTTTGGTGCAGATATGCTAGGAATGACGCTTCTTCCACTTTGCTCGCAGGCAGCAACGGCTATTTTCTGCAAGCGCTCAATTTTATTTTCTCTTGGTTTCACGATTGTTCTTTGAGTGATGAGGGGGATTATTTCAAACACTCCCAGTTCACTCACTTTTTCTACAAGAAAATCGAGCCTTGTTGCCTTTGGAGAGCAAATTCCTAAAGTTATCTTAACAGCAGATTCTTTTTGAGGGATTAGTTCTTCCCCTAGATTGAGCTTTCCAAGTCTCACTTTTTCTGTGTAAGTTCCCTTAAATTCGTCTCCTTTGCCGTCAAACACATAAATTGGTTCTCCTGGGCGTAATCTGAGGACTTTTAAGTGCCTGATTTGATCTTTAGAAAGTATAATTTCTTTGCCTTTTTTGGCTTCTGGAGCATATAATCGTACCATTTAACTTCTCACTTTTCGTGTTTAATTTTGTATTTTTTGCAGTTTTAGCTCGAGCAATCACTTTTGCGTCATTTGTATTTTTTCATTGAGTCTAATGCAAAGAAAATTCAAAAATTTTCTTGGGCTCTTCTCCGGTGGGATTTATTTTTTAGTCTTTTTGACTCTGATTTTGTGCTGCAAACAGCTATTTTTTTGATGTTATGCTCACTCATATTTAATTCTTTTGGGAATGTCTTATTCTTGGGATAGTCTTGGGAAGGTCTTGTTTAGTCCTGAGATTGTCTTGGGAATATCGTAATATTTTCAATTTATCCTCTGTATTTTTGCTTTTCATAGTCTCAAGATGGTCTCTTTTCGGTCTTGGGATTGTTGCAGGACTGTCCTGAGACTGTCTTAAGATTTTGTTGGGATAGTCTCATTTCCGGAGATTTATAGTCGATAAAGCAGTCTTATTTCCAGCGTGGGATTGTCTTGGGAATGTCCTTTTCTGGGACTGTCCCGAGACCATCCCATAGTAAGGTTTTTAAAGTTTGTGTGCTTTCTAATTTTACATGGCATTTGACTTGCTTGGTTTGTTCAAAGCTCCAGAGCGTTTGGATCAGATAGATAACTCAGTTTCTCAATCGTTTGCAAAGGTCAAAAACGACACAGACACCCTCTATCAATGGGTGAATTATTTGCACAAGCAGAACAAGCATTTGATTGAGCAAAACGCAGCGTTAAAACAGCTTACCGAGGAGCAAAAGTTAGCGTTGCACGAGTTAAATGTGGTTGTGCGCCATTTGCCGAAAACAGCGCATGAGCTCAAGCAGTTAGTGGATAGTTTTTATGATTTCGAGCCGATTCTCCGTCGAATTAAACATATTGAACAAAAGATTGAGCTGCTTGAAATGGAGCGTCACAGGAACCAATCATTCCCTTTAGTGGATCATCATCCTAGTGTTCAGACTATTCCTAGACAAACCCAGAATGCAAATCAATCAGCGCTTAAAGAGCGTTTGATTCGTAAATTAGCGAGGAACAGCAAGGATTATGTGAAAAATTTGGTGCTTGGTCTTGTGCATAAGTATGGTAAAATTGGTGCGTTACAGCTTCGCGAAATGGTTGTTGAGGAGCAAGGTTTATGCAGTAAATCGAGTTTTTACCGTATTCTGGAAGAAATGGAAGCTGAGCAGCTTTTAGAGATGATTAGTCAGGGAAAACATAAAGTGTTTGTTGCTACTGGCGCGTCTGTTTCTCATTGATTTAGAAATGTGATGATTTATAGTAAATAGTCTTGGAAATCGAACAATTTAGCAATTTACTATATTTAAAATTTGCAAGAAATCAAACAAATAGTTGCGAATTTAATTATGTTTCTTTTGACTTTCTATTTTAAGATGCACAGGTGAGGTGTAGGAGATGACTTTGCTAAAATTATTGAGCCAGGGAGTGCTGTACTATCTTTACTGCAAACTGTTAACTTCAAAATAATATTTTTTTTAGAGTCGATAAAATCAAAAAGTACGTACTTTCATACCACAAAACATTTAAATCAGATCGCCTGCCGAACTCAAATCATAAAAATGGGGTGTTACCTATTCAGAAGACAGTGTTATCGAGTGATGCAGCTCTGTTTCGCCAACAAGCTTCAACTGTTCTGAGCAGTATGCGTGAAGAGTTAGACGATCACAGGCTGGCTATTAACGAGAATACTGATGAGCTTGGCTCAATGAATGAGTTTCTGAATGAAGTGAACAAAAAAGTTGATAAGCTTGCTGAGCGGTTGGACGAGCTTACATTGCTGATAAAGGGTACGCGACCAGAGCAGGAATTCTCGATTTTGCCGCTAAGTGAGCGCGAAAAAGAGGTGTTTTACGCGCTGTATGTATCAACAGAAACAACGCCTTTTGTGACGTATGAAGAGCTTGCAAAAAAAGCGTTAATGACTCGTGAAACGACATCCCAATGTGTGACTGCAATGATGCAAAAAGGCATTCCTGTAGTCAAAAAATATGATGGTACAAGGGTTTTTATGCGTCTTGATGAAAAGTTTCGTCAGGTTCAGGCAAAGAAGAATCTTGTTGGTTTGAGTGCTCGTCTGAATTGCTGGCTCCGCTAGGTTTCCGTAATTTTTCTTTTTTGACTTCATTTTGGAGGTTTTCAATGATTCTGAAGCTTGCGTCCATGTGTGCTTTTATCGTGCTTTCTGCTTTTCTGAACGCTGATTCGAGATTAGTGCCATTTAGCTCGTAACCAATGATGACTTTTCCGCCGGATACAAAGCTTGTTTTTTTGATGATTTGTAGGTCTAGCCAGCGTCTTAAATGGTCGTACATTGTTTGCCGTTTGATGCTTGCGTGCAAGGCCATTTCTTCTACAGGCATAATTGCTGATTCTGGACGTTTATCTCTGTTAGCTTCTTTTTTGCGCTCGTACAATTCCAGCAAGAGTGTGTGAAACTGTGCAGCCCCGTCTTTTTTTCTGGGAAGTAACCCGAATCTGGCCAGGAGTGCTGTGGCGAGTTCTTGGCTGTTGTTGTTGATTGGTTCTTTATGGTCAAGGAGAAATTCCATTGTTTACCTCGGAGTTTTGGAGTAAGTGTTGGCAAATTATATTTGACATCACCTCTTTGTGTGATGTCGGGATTTTAGCAATTAAAAAGCTTTGTGTCTGTACTTGTCTAGTGCAAGTGGAGTTAGAATATATTGTCGTTGCTTAAAACTTTTAGTTTTACATTTATTTGGCGTTCTTTTTTGGCGCAAAAAACAGCAAATTTTGCAATAGAGGCCCGTCACGAGCTTTTTTGTGTTTGTTTGATTCTTAGGTTGTTGAAACTGAGATGTTTTTGCTAATCAAACGCTAAATTGCCTAAAGATCCCGACGATTTTAACCAACTGGTGCTTTTGCACATCGCTATCAAACAACTGTTTTCTGCTTTTTTCCCGTCAGGGATTTGATTTTCCCAGCTTTTCTCTGATTTTCCTGACAAATGAGGTCAAGGGGGGTTTCCCGTAGAAGGGTGGTTCCACGCGAAAATCTGCTAAAAGTCGCAGATTTGTGGTGTTTCTCTGATTATTCCTTACACTTTTGTGTTGCTCTGATTGGTGTTTGTTTTGATGTATTTTTGGGAGTGTGTTTTTTCTCACTTTTCGCACGCTTTGTTTTCTGGAATTTTTCCGTATTTTTGGAGTGGTTGTTGTTTTTGCTTATTGCAAAGTTCGCAAGAACTTTGTAGAGGGGTTTAATACCCCTCCATTTAGGGCGAACTTTGCAAGTAGAAAAACGCACGATAAATACCCCGACCTTCAGGTCGGGGAATAGTGCGTTTTTCTTTATTTTTTGCTATCTTGACTAGTTTATTCTCACTTTTTCTTCAATTTTTCAGCAATTGTTATTTTAATTTCGCTTTTTTTGATAGTTATTTTATTTTATCTATTATTTGTTATGTTTTTTGTTTTATTTATGTTGTATTATATTTTTTATCTTTTGTATTTTGTGAACTATTTGTTGTAGTTTTCAAAATTTTTGAAAAGTTTAAACGGGAAAAGTGAGTTTTAGCTTTTAGTTCTGTTTACTTTCTGGAGTGTGATTTTTGCTGTTTTGCAAACTTCCATGGCTTCTTTGTTTTTCTGGGATTTTCTCATACATTAAATAAATAGGCACTATGTTTTGTGTGGTTGTTTTGATGTTATTTTTGTGCGTTTTATCGTCGGTACTGAACATATTGATAATTTTAATGATGGGTAATTTTGAATAAGTCTGTTTTTTGATGCTCGGCGTTAAGCGCCTTTCTATTTTGTCGTCAAATTCAAAATTGCCTTAGGAAACTTTGACTAATAAATAATGACTTTTTCAAAGTTTCCGATGATTTAGCATTAGTTGAAGAATTAAATGATTTTGGTAAGTCATACTATATTGAAAAACTTATTATTGATGGAAAAGTGAGCTTAGTGCGTGAAGAATATTTTGGTGGAGTTGCTGAAAGCAGGCCTGAGATTAAATGATATAGGTTACACTTTTTAACATGTCGGAATGCCACTCGTGTTTATTCACGAGTGGTTTACTGGAGCGAGTGGCATTCTGAGCATGATCAAGAACCACTGGACTATATTATCTTATGACTTTCTGAACAGTCATGCCACTGGTGTTGAGCACGCAGTGCGATCACCAGTGGTTCTTAACAAAACCCTTTTAAATAAGATAAACATTCTTTTTGTTATGAAAAAAGGTGAGTTATCTTCAGCGACGCTGTTATTAGTTGCAGTGCTTTCTATTGGAGGTTTGGCGCTAATTGGCTGGCAGGCGCACGTTTCTGGAAGTGCTGTTTATGATACGTTTCCTGCGTGTTGCACTGTTGCGACAGAGCAGCTTGCTCCGTATGGTGTTGCGCAAGGTCTTGCACAAACCTCGACGGAGACTTGTATGTTTGGTGAGACAGTTAAAGAGTGTTGTTTGCGTGCGACTTCTGAGCGTATAAGAAATCCGTTGCGTTTGCTTGGTGCTCATTCTGGTATGTGTAGTATGAGTCCTGAAGTGAATTATCCTATTTTGCTTGGTTAATTTTATTGATGATCTTGCGAAGAAGGTGTTCTTTAACTGTTTATCCTACATAACTGATTTGTTTCTTTTCTTTTATTTGTTGTGTTTCGTTTGTTTTTTCTATTACATTGCGTATTTTCTTTTCAAATTCTGCTGCTTGTTTGAGTAGTGGTTTGTAGTCTACTTTCATTCCTAGATATTTATCTAGTAATTCGATGATTTTGGCTGCTGCTTTGCTATCAGGTAGTTTGCTGTGTGTTTCTGCGAATAATGAGCAAACGTCTATTTTTTCTTGTGGTGCACGTAAAAGGATTGAGCTTGTTATGCCAACGATTATTCCTTCTCCAAGACATTGGATGCCTAGTTTTTCAAATTTCTTTTTGTCTGCATCGTTTGTCGCGTAGAAAAATCCTTGTGGGTTGTCTGCTTCTGGGCTTCCTACGCCTTCACTTGTGATAATTTTTTTTGCTCCTACGAGTTTTGCTACTTCTATGACTATTTCTGTTGCTTTCCATTCCATTCCTGCTGGTATGGGTGAAATGCTGTGTACTATAACTACATTGTATTTTTTGTTATAGTAAACTCCTATTGGATCAATTAGTTTGCATGCGTGTATTGCGAGTGTTGGCTGTGTTTCATCAAACCAGTATCTGCCTATTTGTTCGCATTGTAAATGATCTACGAGAAATCCTGTTGCGATTGTACTGACAAGTCCAAATCCTGGAAAGCCCTCTATTACTATTGGTACTTTTGGTTTTTTCCAGATTTCACAGCACCTCTTTTTTTCCGGCATGTTTTTCTGGTGGGTCATCTTATTTATATATGTTTGCACAATAATAATATTTATAACTGCTAACTGTTTACTGTGAACTACTTACTAAAAAAGAGGTATGCTATGAAGTTTGGTTTTGCTGGTTGGCTTGTCGTGTTGGTTTTTGCTGCTGTGTTGGGTGTTGGTTTGCTTGGTGGCGGTATTACTGGTCAGGCAACTGGTGGTTTGAAAGTTACAAGTGGTACAATTTTGAGTGTGATTGCTGCGTTGCTTGCAATTGGTGTTTTGATTGTTGCTGGCTTGCAGCAAAAACGTTGAAAACGTTTTTCGCTGTCTGATCAACTCTTACAGCAAAAGAAGTGAAATTTTTATTTACTCTATTTTATTTCTTGTTCTGCTTGTGTTAAGAATCTTCTGTACGCTTTTTCTAATGTTGCTTTTTGTTCTTGTGTCCATCCTGTTTCTGGATAGGTTGTTGATCCTATGAGTTTGTCTTTTCCCGGCTCATCTGCTGTTAGCCCATTTAGTTTGTCGTCAAGTAGTGTGATGTATCCTCCGCTTTTTCTTGGCCACATTACTGTTGTTGTATCTTCTGGTCCTATTTTGTTGTCTGCTCCGTTTTCTCCTTTGTCGTAAAAGCGTACAGTGTATGTTGTTCCGTCTGCGTCTATTTGTTTGAGGTACACTTTTACTTTTGTTCCATCTTTTCTTGTCGCATCATCTACACTATCATATTGAGTTTTTACATAAGTCATTAATCTTGTAATCTGAGGGTCTGTTTGCACCTTAACAAGTGTTTCATCTGTATGAGCTGCATCAGTTGTAGCAGGTGCACTGTCTGCTGGCCGTGATGGGCTTTCCCTTTGTTCTGCAACTTTTTGTGCATCAACATAAAGACAAAGTGGTATGAGTGTGTGTGCATAAAGTATGCTGGACATGTTTACAACGTATTTTGTAAGAGTTGTTGCTAATTCCTTGCTGGAAGGATCTTCTATGCCTTCAGTAAGATCTCTTGGAAGCATAAGGGTATCTTCTCCATCAATATTTGAAGTAATTCTATCGCCTTCGTCCAATTTTTCGTATGTGTACCCATTGAGCTTATGATCTGTAATTTTGATGGTGTTCTCTTCGTTTAGAATTGTTATTTCCAGTGTGTCGTCTTGGTCTGCTTGGTTATCTTTGCTTGTTACACGAATTGTATAAGCTACTTCTCCCAGTCTTGCGTTGGCAGTGTATACTCCGTTTTGTTGTGTTCCTTTGTCTATGACCCATTGTGCAATTTTTCTGGCAAGGTCTGGTGTTGCTTCTCTTTGTTCATTTGCTTTTTGTTCAGCGCGTTGGATGTCTTCGCGTAATCCTGTCAGTATATTGTTTGTAAGCAATAAGTATGCCACATCATGTATTTGTAGTCTGTCTAGCAAAGTCCATGGGAAGTTGTATGTGTTCTTATCAAGTATGACTTCTCCGTCATGTGTGATGAGGTCTTCATCATCTACGCGTTCAGCAGTTGGGTCGTGGAATCCGTTTAAGTGTTGGTCTCTGTAAACTATTGTTTTGCCGTCTATGTCAGTTGTTATTTCTAGTGTGTCTTCTACGTCTGGTACATTGTTGTTTTTGTCTGTGACTTTAAGGTTTATTGAGCCATGTTCATTTGTTATGTTGTGTGCGTAAATTGTTTGTCCGGCTTCTTCTGTTTGTGTTCCAACTGCCATTACCCAGTTTGCAATTTCTAGGAGTCCTTGTCGTGCTCTTTTTACTGGCTCTAATGGTCTTGCTAAGTCAACAATTTCATCTTGTACAAGTTCTAATAGTGTTTGTGCAGTTTGTTCATATTGTCTGTTTGCTTCTTCTGTTGGTTCTTCTGCAATTAAGTCTTTGTCTTGTTCTTCAGGTTTTGATGCTTTTAGTAAGTAAGCATCTTTTTCTTGTAATCCATCAACACCAATATCTTTGATTCCAATTTGAAGTTTGTGTTCTTCATTGTACGTTTGTATGAAGAACTTTCTTGGTTTTGTTCCGTCTACGTCTCCTATGTTGTTTAGTGGTCTTGTAACGGTTAATCTGTATGTTGTGCCTTCGTGTCCGAATAGTGCAAAGTATGCTTGTCTGTCAGTGTGGTGGTCTTCGTTTGTGCTTTTTTTGTCTGCATTGAGTGTTTTTTGTCTTCCTTGTTGTTCTACTAAATTTGCGAGTGTTTGGTATGCTGGTGTTAATGCTTGTTCAGGTTCAGTTGGTGTTGGTTCTTCTTGTGCTTCTACTCCGGGCAAGTCGTCTTCACTTGGTAATCCTTCATCCAAGTCGTCCCATGGCAACAAGTCTCCCCGTGCCAAGTCGTCGACTAGCAGCTCAGGCTGATCTGTAATAAGAGGTTCGGTATGATTTGTTGCAGTAGTTGTTTGCACTTGTGAACTAGTGGGGCTTTCAACAACAGTTGTGTCAATGTAGGCTGGAGGTTGTCTGAATGGATCTCTTGAGTCTTCAGTAATATCGCGCGTTACTTGTTCTGAAGCAATTCTTTGTTCTTCTTGCAATTGTCTGAGTTCGTTTAATCTTTCCTGATTTTCATCTTCAACAGGAGATGTGTCATGAGCAACATTCTCTGGGTGTGTTTCTGTAATTGTTGTCTCAAGTGATGTAGTGTCTGTTGTTTCAGGAGTTTCTATTGCAATTTCAGTTATTCCTGGTGGCGCAATTATTTCTGGCGTTCCTTCTCTTTGAATGGTATCAGTTGGTATTTGTGTTATTGCAAGAGCTATTGCTGTTGTTCCTACTGCAACTCCTGATAAACCGTATGCAAGTCTTTTTCTGCTTCGTGGTGTGCTTCTTCGTAAGCTGTCCGTTTTTGTGTCGTCTTGTAGTGTTTGTTCTTCTGGAATTGCTTGTTCTGCTTGATCTCTATATGATTTCCAGTCATTTTTTTCTCTGTCGTAAATTTCAGTGGTTTCTGTTGTTTCTGGTTTTCCTGTTGTTCTGCCGTTTTCTATTTTCCATTTTTCTGTTGTTATTATTCTGTATCTGTCCGTAGCATCTTCTGGGTCTTCTAATATTGTTATAATGTCTTGTTGTGTTCTTATGCCTTGTTCTCGATGAATTTGTTCAATGCGTGTTCTGTATCTGTTTCCTATTTTTCTTTTTGAGTGTGGTATTGTTTCTATTCCATCGCATTCTGATTTTGTTACCTTCCATGCTCCTTTTACTTTCTTCCATGTGATGCGTCCTTCATCAAAAATATTGCTTATTTCTCTTTCATTTCCGTTTTGTGTGTATGTGTATTTTGTTCGTGTTTCTTGTACTATAAACGCATCTTTTTTGCTTTTTCGTTCGATGACTTCTTCTATGATTTTGTCTTCGAGTGTTGTTGTGAATGTGTATGTGTCTATGTTTTCTGTTCTTGTTTCTTCTTGTCTTCGTTGTAGTGTGCGATACGTTAAATCTTGATCTGGTCTATATGTTGTGACTGTGACAGTTTCACTATTATCAATATTGTCTGGCGTCCATATTATTTTTTTATCAAGTGTTTGGCTTGTTTGTTGTGAGTGGTAGCTGAATCTTTCTGTTATATTGTCTGCACTGTATGTTCTGACTACTGTGTGTTCAGTTAGCCAGTCTATAGTTTTCTGTCCTTCTTGTTGTGAATGTACTTTGTTGTGATTTATGATTTCTTCTGCGAGTGTTGGTTCTGAACTAACAGCGTATGATCTATTGCGTGTGTTGAGTGGTTGGCTATTCCATGAAGTCTGTCCGTTCTCATTGATTCGTACAATATTGCCTTGTTGTAGAATGCTATCTGCTCCGAGGACATATGTTGGCACGGGGTTTATTGCTGCGCGTTCAAATTCAAGTATTGCGCGGTCAGCGAGCTCATCTGCGTTTAATTCTGTTCTTGTTGTTGCTTGTTCAGGTTCTGGTGCAGCAGGAATTGCTGTTTGTGGAATTGGAGTTATATCTTGCCAGTTTTCTCCTTCCTTTTTTTCATAAACGCGTAGTGTTGATTTTCTGTTAAACGTTTCATCTCTTTCATCTATTCTATATTCGGTTGTGTCTTTTGTTGCTGTCCATTTTGTTCCTAGTTTTGTTTCTTGTTTTTGTGTTATTGTGTGCTTGGTTCTTCTGCCATCTTTTTCTTCATAAGCGTGTGTTTCTATTGTTTTGTGATTTTCGGTTCCTGTTATTTTTTGTGTTGTGTATGTTTGCTCTCCTTCTGGTTCTACGCGTTTCCATCCAAACAAGTTTTTTTCAAAGATAAACATTCCGTCATCTATGAGGTCAGGAACAAGTAATTCTTGGTCGTTTTCTTTGCGTACAATTCTGCTTCTGCGTTCTGTTAATTTTTTGTTTTTTCTGTTGTATTCTTGGTTTACAATTTCTTCTATTTCGCATTCTTTGTTATCGACAATGGCTTTTGTTTTGAATCTGTATTCAGTAATGTCGGCTGTTTCTGTGCTGTATGCGTGTACTGTTGCTTTGCGTGGTGTTTCTGCATCTGTTGTTAATTCCGTAAGGAGCATTCCTTCTAGTCCTTGTGTTAGTTTTCCTGTCCAGTTGATTGTTTTTTTATCATTGTTTGATTCACCTGTTCTGATTGCGAATTTTTCAGTGATGGTGATGTTGTTTGCTTTAGCTTGGCATGTTCTGTCTAGTGTTGCTTTAATTCTGTCGTTTCCTGTGAGCGTATGGCGTCTTCTGTCTTCTATTAGTGATGGTCTTCTCAGCGTAATACCTTTAATTTTGTAGGTTCTCGTGCGATTGTCTTTTCGTTTTCTGCTTTCTCGTGTCGCTTCTTCTTCGTATTCTTTTGTTCCACTGATAATGCCAGTACGGTTTTCGTCAATTACTGTGTATGGTGCTGCTGGTAGTCCGAGTTGTTCTACGCGGTATTCTATTGGTAATTCTTTTGTTGTTGCTATTCGTATGCTGTCTTGTCGTGCGGTTGTTCCTGTGATTGGTGTTGGATCTGTTGCAGTTGTTTCTGATCTTGATGCAAGTAAAGAGGGGTCTGTTTGTTGTATTATTGTTGGGTCATTAGCTCCTGAAGGTTCGCCTTCTCCTAATGTGATTGTTGGAGAGTTCGCGCTTGCGTCTGCAACAACTGCTGGTGGTAGTGCAGTTGTTGCATCTGGTGGTATTGGTTCTTGAGCTGTTCCTGCATCTGCTGGTGGATCAACAACTTCGCCACTAATCTGCCCGTCATTGTTTGTAATTCGTACAGTAACTCGTGTTGAATCATGTGGTGCTGGTTCTGCAGGTATTGCAATTTCTTCAGCAGCAACAAGTCTTCCTTCTCTATCAAATTCAAAAGTATGTTGTCCAAAGAATGATGTTCCGCCAGGTCTGTCATCAGCTTGTGCAGCTGCTAGTTGTGGAGATCCTATTGTGCCATCATCTATTGTATTTGCTACATTTGCTGTTGCTTCTGGAATTGTTGGTCGAGGTAGTTCGTAAGCTAATCTTTTGTCATCGTCTGTTGGCCGTACTTGCCTTATTCGTGTGTTGTCTAATTCAGTCATAGTGCTTCAGGCGCTCCTGATTTTGGTTTCTGGTCAATTTCAAATGCGATCGTTTCGTGTTCGAGTATGATTGGTTCTTCTGTTCCTCTATACGCACGTAATATTCTGTTTTCAACAACTCGTGCAGGATCAGTTGTTGTCGGAATGGTGCATCTGGTTTCGATGATTTCTTCTAGTGATTCATCGTTTATTGATGTTCGGTACACGTAACCTATTGTGAGTACTGTTCCTTGATCAGTATCTCTTGATGTTCTGTATCTTGTAAGTTCTGTATATTCTTGATCTGCATCATATTCGCAGAGCTGTACATCTCCATCAGTAGCTGTTTGTGATTTTTTTCTGAATGTTATTTTTCTTTGGTGCAAGCCATCGTCCTCAGGTATGTACGTATCTTCTGTGACTTTATTAGCTTCGTATTCTCTGACGCAGGTTAGAGATTTGCATGTCATGCTTTCTCTTTCCAGTTCAATGCCATCAACACCATCTCCTGTTAGATAAGAACTGGTGTGTTCGTATTTTTCATTTTTGGTGGTTACTTGTACTCCATATCGGCTGGCAGTTATTGTGCATATTGGTTTATCAAAATTAAATGGAGGGAGTTCATCGTCTGAATAAGGCTCATCTTCGGATAAACCAGAAGGTCTGCCAGATGTTTCAGGCAATCGTGTTGATTGTTCTTGATCAAGTGTCCATTCGCCATCTTGTTGTGTCCAGACAAGTCTGCTTCCCTCAACAAAGGTTTTTTCGTCAGGAGTATCAGCGTGATATGTTTCCATTGTTCGCATTTCGCTGAATCTTCCTCGTGAAGGTGTGTGTCGGTGTTCTATTTTTTCTTCAAGAACTCGGCCATCCTCTTCAGGTGTTGTAAATATGTATCCTGTTACTTCTTTTCCATCATTTGTGAATGTGTATCGTTCTAATTCAGTGTTTCCATTGTTTGCTTCAAATGTAGTGACTTTTGCAATTCCATCTTCTTCCTCTTTGTCTGTTTCTGTCCAGACAATGCGTGATGTTTGGTTTGGTGTTTCATCAGCTGCTGCAGTACCTGCAAATGTTTGTTGAGTGATGACTGTTTTACCATTTCGTGTTTCATATCTTCTGACGAGCGTTTCTAGTTGGTCAAAGCGGGTTTTTTCTGTTCGTTCATTTGTAAGTGCAGGAGTTTCTCCAATGTTGTAAACGCGTGTACGAGCATAAAAGTCTAGTTGGTTGAGTTGTCTGTGCTCGTTTACACTTGTTTGAGAATCTTGGCGATCAATGCTGAGAATTTGATAATCTTGAGAATAGACTGTCTCTCCTCCAGATATTTCAGCAAGTGATTCAGCCAATGCTGTTCGAGGAATTGGTTCAGTTTCTGCTCGACTTCTCTCAGCAAGGTCAGAATTATTTGCAGAAACAGCTGCTAAAGAATCATCATTCTCTGCTGGATCTGGAACAACCATTGCTTGTTGTCCATGAGTTTCTTCGTCATCATCAACTTCAGGTGGCTCAACAACTATTTCCCACTTATCTTCTCTTTTTTCCCAGTAAAGTGTAGTTGCATAGTCGAGGTCTTTTATTTTTTCTGATGAGGTATGTTCTTCAAAGAATCTTTGCTCCCTGAATGTTCCATCATTAGGGTTGTAAATAAATCGTATTTCTTCTATTTCTTCTCTGTCGTTGGTGTTTCTTTTGTTAAATACGTATTCAGTTATTGAAACTCCGTCTTCTATTCGGGTGTATTTTTCAAGTTGAGTTGCTCCGCTTGCATGGAACTTTGTTTCAGTAACACCATCAATTTCTTCTTGTTCTGTTTCTGTCCAGATAAGTCCGTACTTGCGCTCTTTTCCTTCGTAGAAATCTCTTGTCACTCTTTCTTTATCATCTTGGCGTGAGTATCTCGTGACTGTTGTTTCTAATGTTTCTTTGCCAGAGAAATCTCTGCCTTCGAACTTTAATTCAGGAGTTTCTCCAGAAATATCATATGTTCTTTTTCGTGTATCTGATAGTCCATCAGGAAGAGTTCTTCTTTCAGTTACTTTGGCAAGTTCATTTATGTATTCGATATTACAAATTTCAAACTGTGGTTCTTGAATAACTGATTCTCCAAGCTCTGCTAATGTATTTGCTTCTCGTTTTGCAGGAGAGCCATCTCCGTCTAAAGGAATCGCTCTGTCTTGTTTTGCAAGTAAGTCTTCTAAATTACTTCCTGCTGGTACGTCATTCCATTTTTCTGTTTTTGGTGGGTTGAACCATTGTGCTGCTGCAGGGTTTGTTTCTTTTAATCGTCCTAAAGCGGATCCTATCACTTTGAAAATACCAGAGTCTGTTGATGTATCTGAGGGAATATATGTTTCATCTGTTCTTGTTGTAACTCGTACGCCGTTTGGTCTTTCTTCTGTTCTGTATCTATATAGTGTTGCTTGTTGAAAACCAGAGGGCGTGTTTTGTATAACAACGTGATCAACATATTTTCCTTTATTATCTGTTTCAATTGTACCACGATCGATTGTTATTCCTTCTTGCGCCAGAAGTTGTGTTAACCGCAGTCCTTCTTCTTGTGGTATGTGAGGGTCAGTCATTGAGTGCTACCTCCATACTTGTTAAAAAAAGCGTGTTATTATGTGTTGTCCAAATCATTACTCTCCCTCAAAACAGCATCACAAAGAATGATATATAAAGCTTTCGTCTTGTTACTACTAATAAATGACTTTTAAGAAGTTTCTTGCTTTAGGCAACTTTGAATTTGTCAGTTTTTTGGTGAATGGCGTGAACGCCCTGTGATTTTTGTCGTCGATATTCAAAGTTGGCTTAGGAAACTTTGACTCAATTTCAATAGTTTTTCAAAGTTCCCTTTACACTTTTAGCTTATTAATTTCCGCTGTGTTTTTGTTGTCCTTGCTTTTGCTCTTCAGCGCGTACTTCTCGTTTGTATTCGTTTTCTATTTGTTCGCGTTTCATCTGGTAAGAAGTTCTTTCTGCGCGAAGTCTGTCTATTTCTAGGTGTATTGTTTCTTGTTCTTGTCTTCCTAGTGCTTCTAGCTGTCGTCTTTTGCTCAGAATTCCTGATGGCAATCTGGTTCTTTCTTGAGGTAAACCATACATGTCTGCAAGTCTTCCTTCAAGATATTCTCTCCGATAGTTTTTTGCTCCTTTGATTGTTACTCCGTCTAATGTTTGTGTGCTTTCGTATGCAATGCGTCTCCAGAATTCAGCGTAATCTGCATCTGTTGTTTTCCATCCAGGTTGGTCTGCTTTTATTTTTTCCCAGAGGTTATTTACAATTGTTTCAGCATCCTCGTTGTTAGTGTATTGTGTTTGTATTTTGATTGTTTTTCCGTTGTTGCTGCCGGGCTTGATTTCTATGATTTTGAAGTCGCCGGATATTTTTCCGCCTTCGCTATTTTCAACGTCTGTTATACTGGTTTTCCTTGTATTTGGTGCAGTTTTTTCTTCTCCTGGAAGCATGTAGCAGCTTGCTATTGCTACCAGAGATCCTATGGTTGCGCTGGCGAGTAGTCCTCTCATGTGTTTTTAAAAAAGGATATCTTATTTAAATCTTTCCAGAATAACTACTGTAAAGTAACCACATATTTTATTTGTTGTGATACTCTGCTCCTTGGGGCGGTTGGGTTTGTCCTTGTTTTGCTTGCGATTGATGAGTATCATACGTTAAAAATATCCGGAGCTCTGCTCTCCGGTGTGATTTTTATTGCAAAGTTCGCAGGACTTTGCACTGGGGTTTAAAACCCCGCCCAGCTGGAAGTTGGAGACTTCCAGCTTGCTCAGAAAATTACACACCTATATGATTTTTGTAATTTTCTGACATTTAGGGCGAACTTTACAAGTAGAAAAACGCACGATAAAATACCCCGACCTTCAGGTCGGGGAATAGTGCATTTTTCTTTATTTTTGTCTCAACATTCTCCTATGCTTTCTGACTTTTTTCGTCGAAACGTTTATAACTGCTAACTTCTTACTTCTGACTGAGAACTTTAAAAGGGGTTTAAAGGGGGAAATGGCACTTGTTGAGAATGTTCATCTAAATTGGTTTCTTGAATTCTTAATTTTAACACTTTTGTTTACTTTGTTTGTGTATATGGGTGGAAAAAACTTTTTTGCGAAGGATAAGGAGATGAAAAAGCTTATGCGTTTCACGTCTGTTGTTGCAGGTGCTGTTGCTGCGCTTGGTATTAAAGCGCGAGTTGATGGTTCTATTCTTGAGTTGATGTATGAAAGCGCATTATTCTGGCCTGTTATGTTACTGGTTGTTGCTGCTGTTTTGGTGCGTTTTATTGTTGCGCCGATTGTGAAATCTTTTACAGGGCAAATAACTGGTAAGTGGAATTGGTTTAATGTTGGTTTTATTGCCTTGGTTATTGTTGGCTTGTTTTGGTTTTTCTGGGAAGAAATAGTTTCTGGCTTGTTTGGTGCAATTAGTTTTGGAAAGATTGGTTTTTTCTTGTTGTTGTCTTTTGGGATTTGGTTGTGGTTGAAGTATAAAGTTTTTGAAGGTGGTAAGGGTCTTGGTTACAAATCATTTGTCGTGTTTACAATTTTGTTTGCGTTTTTCTTTTTTGGTTATGGTGGTTGGTGGGGTTTGATAATTTTAGCGTTGATCGCTGTTGCTGTCGCGTTTGCTTTTTATTGGGCAAAAGTAAAATTGACAGGCGTTACTGGAGAGCTTAAAAAAGCAGGAAAAGAAACGTATGAGCGTACTGTTTGGGATACATTTCTTGGCGGGCGCAGGGAAGCTTCAAGCGATTTTAAAGTCAGTGAAATTACTGATAATATTTCTGCTGCTGTTGCTTCAACAAGGAATACTCCTGATTTGAGTTTAGCGTCTGCTCCTGGAGGAATTTTTATGAGGAAAATGATGCGTGATCTTGCAGCTGCAAAGATTGTTGTTGATCAGGTTAAGAAAATGAGTGGTTTGTACGCAATTGTGACAAAGCTTGCTCGTCGTGTTCAGGCGATGGGGACGCGTGTGAGTAGTGCTTTTGCAGAAGCAAATAGAGCAGGACGTGCTGATGAGGCCTTGCAGGGGCGCCAAATTGAATTGCTCACTCAATTAAATCTGAGGCAGCGTGGCGCTCCTCCTACTTTGTATGAGAATTTGCAAACGCTTGCTGCACAAATTCGTGAAGTTAGTTTTTCAAATTTGGAAGGGTTGTACAAAGCATATGAAGCAGCGCTTACTGCGTATAGTAAAAAACCAAGTGCAGAAGGAAAGAATGCTCTTGAGTCTGCAAGAAAATCTTTAAATGCAGAACTAAAAGAAGTTCAGGAAAATTCAGATATGATTCGCGCTACAACAAATCTTGAGAGGTATACTGCAATGGCTAACAATTTTGAGCAGGACGTTGAAGCGTTTGAAAGGGCTTGCCTTGGTGAAGTTGTTCCTGAAGAAGGTGAAGGTGCTCGTGAAGGTGCTCCTGAACCTGTTGCTGAATCCGGCGCAGTTAGTGCTGGCAAGCTAACAGAAAGTTTGGTTGATGATGTTGGTACTAATATAAAAGAGGTTTCTGATTTGGTTGCTAAAGTCGATAGTGTATTGGACGATCGTACTTTTTTGGAGGGCAAGGCGTGACTTTACAGGCTGAGTTAGAGCAGGAACTAAAGCGTTTGGAGAGTGAAGATAAAAAGAGTTTTCGAAATCTTAAGCCGGAAGTTGTTAAGTTAATAAGGCGTGCCAAGGTTGTTGTTGATGCTTTGGAGCGTGCAAGGTTTGCTAAGAAGCAACTGGTAGAGTTTGATGAGCGTATTAGAACTTTTCAGAGGACTGCACAGTCAGAAGTAAGGCGTCTTAGTGAGGCTGACGCGCGGGCAGTTATTGAACAAAAGAAACGCGCTGTCGCACAGTATTGGCAAAGTAAAAAAAATGATGTGCTTCCTGCTTTGAACCATGTTGTTTCTTCTGCTTTTTTAAAAGCAAAAGATGATCTTAAGCGTGACGGTGAAGCTATGTTTGCTCGTTTGAGGGGACTTCCTGTTGGCAGGGGTGAGTCTGATAGAGACTTTTTGAATCGCATTGCCAGTTCTGTTGAATCTATTGCTAAATCTACAGATGACTTTATTGCTTCTGCCAAAAACGTTTTAAAGAATATTGAATTGTTTTACCAACAGTTCAAAAAAGAGCTTGATTGGCTTAATAGTGTTCGCAATGAGTTTGCGGGAGTTAGTTGGTTTGATGAAGGTGTCAAATTTAATTCAGATCAGATCAATGATTTTCTTAAACAAGTAAAAAGTATTGAAACTATTGTAACTGACTATTTGACTGCACTTGTTGATTTTAAAAATGGCAGGTTGAGTAAGGCTGTTTCTTTTATTGACTCGATTAAGAAGTTAGGAGTTACAAAGATTGATCGCGAACGTATTGAATCTGGTTTTAGTGATCTTGTCAAAAGTTTTAACGTAGTTAATAAAGGGAATTATGGTAGTTTTTCTACTTATGTTGTTAGTGTTAATAACTACCTAAATAAAAGATCTGAGGTACTTGGTGATAATGTTGCTATTTTTAAGAAAAAATATGTTGATCTCAAAGGAGAAAATAATGCGGCATTATTAAATAAAAAATTAGCAGAACAGAAAGAAATTCTGCAAGCTTTGCAATCCCAAGTAGATGATATAAGTGAGTCTTTTGAAGAGTCTGATGCTTGGAGAGAACGCGCAGGTAAGTCTGTAATAGATATTGAAACTAAACTGAAAAAAACATCTATTGAGATTGATGCACAACATGCAAGACTTGAAGCAGAAGGTTTGGAGTATGAAACTAAAAGAGCAATAAATGAACTTAAAAGTATAGAGAAACAACTTAAAGCGAATAAACAGCTGCTTTTCGGGCTTGGTGAGTATGTTAGAAAAAATAAAGAGCGGTTTGAAGTTGTTGAGAATGAAGTGATTGCATTAGCTGGTCAGTTTGGAATTATTGAACAAGCTATTTCACAAAAAGTGGTTGATAGAGCAAGATCCATCCTAGAAGAAAAAATTGAACCAGGAATTGAGAAAGTGCAGAGAGAACTGGCCGATTTGAAATTTAATCTGGTTGTTGAAGAATTTAGTAAGTGGGAGTCTGCTTTTGGTAATGCTTTGGTAGTAATTAATGAACAGTTAAATAAGATTGAAGAGTTTATTGAATCAAGGCTTTCTGCAAGTTCTGGAGGCAGGCATTTTGTTAATGCTGTTGAGCGTGAGTCATTCCATAGAGAAACTGAAGAAGGATTGGAAGGGTTACGTGGTTTAGGTAGAGGAGGGAATGCATCTACAGGTGATGCGTCTGAGTGGGTATAATGGTGAGTTTTAAGCAGCAAGTTGAGGATAAAGTAAGAGAATTGCAGTTGTTGCTAAATCAGGGAATTGATACTAATTCATTGATTTCCCAATCAAATGCTGTTTTGAGAGAAGTGAATGAAATTGGTGATTTGTTGCAAAAAGGGGGTTTTAAGCAAAAGCTTGATGATCATTTAACTGAAATTACAACTCGTCTTGCAAAAGTTGAAGCTGCGCACAGAGCAATTCATGCGAATGAATCTTCTGAATTATCTCCAATGGATGTGAGTATAGAGATTAGAGATTTGAAACAATTGCGTGTAGAGTATGATAAAACGTTGAGGGAAGAAGAGCAGTTTAAGCAAAAGATGGATCGTGTACGTGCTGATGTGCAGGGTTTTCTTTCATCTGCAGATAAAATAATCCAAACGCATACTGCACAGTTTGTTGCAAAGATTGCAGAAATTAGAACACTAATGCGCAAGTTATTGGCGCAGCAAAAGTCAGCAAATGCTGCTGCAACAGATTTTTTGAGCGCATTTAATTCTTTTATGCAGGAGAATTTTTCAGCAATAGGCGAGCATAAGCTGTTGACGAGTTTGCTTGCAAAACTCCAGGAGCTTGATGCAGAAAAATCAACAATAGTGATTGTTGAAGGAAAACGTTTGCATCAAGATATCTTGCGTTTAGTTGCAGAGTTGTCGGTGCAAAAAGCTGTTGCTGAAAAGACTCAAAAAATAATTCAAGATGCAAAGCCATTAGAAAAACAAACAATTACGCTTTTGAAAAATGCAGGGAAAACTCCAGTATTATTGTATTCTGAACTTTTTGAGAAGTTTACTGCTTGGAGTGCAAGGTTAGCAGAGCTTCCTGATAAAACAATAGCTTTAGTGGGAGCAAAACGAAGATTGGATAGTGAAAAGCAACATCGTGCAATGAGTGTTGTTGCGTTTGAAAAGAAGTGCGCCGAGTTGATTGATGAAGCAGATAATTTGTTTGTTCAGAAAATGAGTGCTGAATTGCAGGAAACGAAGATTTTTGTTGAGGATGTGCTAGCTCAAAAAAGAACTTTTGCTGAACAAATGGCAACACTTACCGTTTCTTTTGCAGAGCAAGATGAACGATTGGCAAGAACGCGAAAAGAGCTTACAGATTTATTTGTAGAACGCAAAGAGGACAAAGATAAACGCGTAACACTGATTGTTCAGGCAAGCAGAATGTCTAGTGAAATAACAAAGTTCAAACAAGTGCTTATCGCGTTGGGAATGACATTGACAAGAGTTGAACAGTTAGATGTTTCATTTAAGAAATTAATCAAGCTTGCAACTGGTTCTATAGTAGCATATGAAAAAAAGGGAAGTAACAGGAAAGATGTTGAGTTGCAAGTTTCAGATATTCACAGGAAAACAATACAGGTGCAGGAGTGGTGGAAAAAACAAACAAGCAGTTTGCAACAGCGTATTGCAGATGCAATAGCACAAGTAAAGACTTTAACAGGGCTTGTTGATGAACATGTGGCAGTTGTGCAACAGTTTGTTGAGAAGGTTGCTGTTGCATCGCTTCCAGCATCTTTGGAGCGTGCAAAAGTAGTGTTGCAAACGTGGGGGAAGGACAGGCGCGAACAATTGCGTGCCGATACAATAACGGCGCGTGATATTTATGCAGAGCAGGAGGGCAGACTGGCAAAGCTTCTTGCAAAAGCGGAAGCGCTTGCAGGTTTGAATTAAATGGCAAACGAGCTTATTGAAAGTATTAAGAACACAAAAGCTACAGTTGCTGCTTTAAAGAATGCGTGTGAAAGGAGAATAGAATTATTGGGTGATTTAGATGCACATTTGATGCGTTTAAATATTGCAGTGACTTCTGGAAATACTGCGTTAGCAGCGCATCAACGGCAAGGGTATGAAAAAACGAGAAAAATTATTCAAAATGCAGAAGAGCTTCTTGGAAACCAGTTAACAAAAGTTTCTGAATTTTTTGAAAAAGATTGGAAACAAACTGAACTGATTCTGTCTCGTTGGCAGGTAGGTTCAACAGCAGTCAAGTCAAAAGTTGATGAGCTGGAAAAACAATTTAATGAATTTAAGGGTAAAACAGTTGAAGAAGGTTTGTTGGAAGTGAGATGGGGTGAGGCTTCGAGAGGTCAGGGTTTGAGCAGGGAAGAGAGGATGGTTGTAAAAGAACAGCAGACTATTTTGCAAAAAGCAGTTTCTGATGCAAATGAAATAAGAGTTTTTTTGGTTGAGTGGGAGAACAGGCTTTCTAAAACACAAGCAGATATTGAAGAGTTTGTTGTTAAAACAGTTGGTTGGCTTTCTTGGACTGATGGTGTTGGTTTGCTGAAACAAGTGCGTAATTTACGGCTTGAAGCAAGGAGAATACAAGGAAAGCGCATGATGGGTCCTAAAGAAGTTCAATATTGGCTTGCTTGGGATGCTAAAGCAGGTCAGTTAGAAAAAAGAAGTAATGAGGTTGTTAATTCGTTGCAGCATATGAGGCAGCTCACAAGGGAGCGTTTTGGAGATGCATTAAAAATTATTACAAAAGAACAGTCAAAAATTAGTGCAGCATTAGAGTCAGCAACTAATTTAGAGAGTGTAACTCGGCAAGCAAGAGAAACATTTGAAAACATAAAGTTCACGCTTGTCCTTCAGACATCGAAGGGACCGCAAGAGTTGGTTCTTGGTATTTCTGAAATTTATAATGCAACATTGAAGGCAAAAGACAGTTTTGTAAAACCAATAGACGGTGTCAAAAACGATTTTAATGCGGTTAGGGCTGGTTTTGAAGAACTGAAAAGTTTAAGGTCAAGTTCAGAGCAAACGGGTTTTTCGTCTGATGTTGAATTAGAGCCGGTAGGTGCAACATCTTCAGGTTTTCGTTTAACACCTGATGAATCTTATGATTGGGGAGAAGAATTGTTTAAAAATATTTGAGCAACATTTTTAACCAGTACATAATGTTTGATATTTATGCAAAAAATGTGTTTAGGCATTGAAAGCACAGCCCATACGTTTGGTGTAGGCATAGTTACGTTTTCAGGGGAAATTCTTGCGAATGTGAAAAGCACATTTCAAACAGAGAAAGGTGGTATGATTCCAATAGAAGTTGCGAATCATCATGAAAAAGTTAAGCAAACAATTTTTGATAAAGCGTTGAAAGAAGCAAACTGCACAATAAAAGATATTTCGTTGATTGCTGTTGCTGTTGCTCCTGGTTTGTCTCCTTGTTTGTTTGTTGGTTTGAATTTTGCAAAACAGATAGCAAAAGAAAATAATCTGCCTATTGTTGGCATTAATCATAGTATTGCGCATTTGACAATAGGTAATTTGGTGTGTAAGATAAATGATCCTGTTTATCTCTACGTTTCTGGTCCGAATACGCAGGTGATTGCAAAGTCTGGAAATAAGTTTAGGGTTTTTGGTGAGACTGTTGATGTTGGTTTGGGTAATATGCTTGATAAGTTTGCTAGAGAGATTGGTTTGGGTTTTCCTGGCGGCCCAAAAATTGAACAGCTTGCTAAGAAAGGAAAAAACTACATTGAATTACCGTATTCTGTGAAGGGCATGGATGTTTCGTTTGCAGGGATGTTAACAAAAGCTTTGCGCTCAAAAGCAGAGAAAGAAGACTTGTGTTTCAGTCTTCAAGAAACTTCATTTGCAATGCTTGCAGAGGTTGCAGAGCGGGCGTTGGCTCATACTGGCAAGAAAGAATTGTTGTTGATTGGCGGTGTTGCAGCAAATAAACGGCTTGGCAAAATGCTTGATGAAATGTGTAAAGCAAGAGGTGCTAATTTTTTTGCAGTTCCGCTTGAATATTCTGGTGATCAGGGTGTCATGGCTGCTTGGCAGGGAATTTTGCAATACAAAGCAGGTGAACGAACTGATATTGCAAAACTTGACATTCGCCCGTATGAAAGAACTGATGAAGTGGATGTTATTTGGAGTTCATAATTTTTTTAAACTAATTATTTACAGATATTTTTATGTCACAAAAAACTTTTGAACAAATTTGCGCATTGCTAGACAAACAAAATATTCAGTATGAAGTTATGGAACATGAGCCTGTACGCACAAGTGAAGAGGCAGCTATTGCCCGAGGAAGAACTCCTGAAGAGGGTTTAAAGCGAGGTGCAAAAGCAATGATTTTGCGTAGTGAAGGTAAGTTTTATCAGTTTATTATTCCTGCGCACAAGCGTATTGATCTGAAGAAAGTTAAATTGTTGTTGCAAAAAAAGAGTTTGAGTTTTGCAACTGGAGATGAGGTTGTGCAGGTTACTGATTGTCTGCCGGGTAGTGTTCCTCCGTTCGGCAACCTCTGGAATATTCCTGTGTTTGCTGATTCTGGATTGAATGAAGAACTTGATTTTAATGCAGGACTTAGAGAGAAATCAATTACGATGAAAAGAGTTGATTGGGAAAAAATTGTTCAGCCAAGAATTGTTGAATTGTGTTAATTATCTTCTTTTCTTTTTACTTGCTTTTTTTCGTGCAGGTTTTTTAGCAGTTCGTTTTGCTGCTTTTCTGTTCACTGTTTTCTTCTTTGCTGTTTTGCGTGCTTTGCTTATTGTCTTTTTTGCAGTTTTTTTCTTTGTTTTTGGTACTTTGTTCTTTGATGTTTTCTTTTTACTGCTTACTGCCGACTTCTTGTTGTTTACTTTCTTGTTTTCTCCTCTGTTAATTGTAACTTTTGCAGGACCTTTAATTTCTAATGGTTTGATTTGTTTGATTTCTTTTGGTGTTAAGAATTTTTTCATTGTTTCATGTGTTTTCTCGTAAATGGCTTCTTCTGCTGGTGTTAATGGTTCGTAAATTAAACCGCATTCTCTGCAGATGAGTTGGTCTCTTGTTGTGCTGTGTATGATGTTGTGGCTTGCACAATCTGGGCAGTCTTTTAGTTGTTTGATGTCTTTGATCATGTGTTTTGCCGTGTTTGTTTGTTATTTAAATTTTGTGTACTTACGCTCTGGTGAAAAGCAGCTTGTTCGTCTTTACTTTAATTTCTTAAGGATGTCTTTTTTGCCTGTCCAGTCTATTGCTTGTTTGAGTACTTCGTTGATGTGTTCTACTGGTATTATTTTGATTTTTTTGAGTTTGTCTTTGTCCACAACAATGTCTTGTAAGTTTGTTTTTGGTACGATTACTTGTTTTAATCCTGCTTCTATTGCTGCTTCTACTTTTGCGCTTACTCCTCCTACGGGCAGTACATCTCCTCGTACGCTTAGGCTTCCTGTCATTGCTGTGTCTTGTCTGACTGGTACTTGTTGTAATGCGCTAATAATTGATACTGCCACTGCTATGCTTGCGCTGTCTCCTTCAACTCCTTCGTATGTTTGGAGGAATTGCACGTAAATATCGTGGTCTTTGATGTCTTTTGCAAAGTATTTTTTGACGATTGGTGTTACGTTTTTGACTGCTTCTTTTGCTATTATTCCTAGTTTGCCTGTTGCTACGATTTCTTTTTCTTTGCCCCATGGTCCTACTGCTGCTTCTATTGGGAGTATTATTCCTGAGTGTGTTGCTCCTCCTATTACTGCTAGTCCGTTTACTCTTCCTATTTGTTTTCCTGTTGTGATTATTATTTCGTATTCTCGTTTGCGTTCTATGTATCTGTCTGCAAGTTGTTTTTCAAGTGGTCTTGCAAGGTGTTTTCCTGCTATTACGTGTTGTTTTGTGACGAGTTTCGCGTTTTGTTCTTTTGCTAAGTCTCCTGCTGCTCTGACTAATCCTCCAAGTTCTCTGAATCTTAGTGTGAGGTGTTCTTTTCTGTTTGCGAGTCTTCTTGCTTCGTTGATGATAGTGTCAATTGCGTCTTTGTTGAAGTGTGGTATTTTTTGGTCTCTTGTTACTTCTTGTGCTATGAATTGTGCGATTTTGTGTTGATTCTCGATTGTGTCTGGCATGGTGTCTTTCATGTATATTTCGTATCCATAACCTCGTATTCTGCTTCGTAGTGCTGGGTGCATGTGTTGTATTGTTTCTATGTTTCCTGCTGCTACGAGGATGAATTTGCATGGTGCTGGTTCTGTGCGTACCATTGCTCCTGCGCTTCGTTCGCTTTGTCCTGTTATTGCGTATTTTCCTTCTTGTACTGCGGTCAGTAGTTCTTGTTGTGTTATTGGGTTTAATGTTGCGATTTCGTCTATGAATAATACTCCCATGTGTGCTTTGTGTATTAGTCCTGCTACTACTCTTTCGTGTGCTGGTGTTCCTAAGCCTCCTGATTGTAGTGGGTCGTGTAGTACGTCTCCTAATAATGCTCCTGCGTGTGCTCCTGTTGCGTCCCAGAATGGTGCTTGTTTTTTGCCGTGGTTATCTACGACTATTTTTGGGCTTTCGCCTTTTTTTCCTGGGAACATTTTTCTGCCCATGTTCATAAATAATACATAAGCGGCTAAGAAAAGCATTCCTCCAAGGAAGAATGCTGCGAACATTATGTCGCTGTTGTATTGTTTTCTTACCCACCATGGCATGATCATTGCTGCTAATAATAGTGCGAGTAGGATGATATTTTGTACTCTGAACATTCCCATGCTTTGTATGCGTGCTTTTTCTAATAGATCTCTTCCTTTTCCTGCTGGTACTGTTCTGATTAATGGCTGGTTTTCATCATGCGGGTTGAGAAAGGCTAATATGTCTGTGAGTTTTTCTTTTGGTAAGAGTTCTGCTAATGCTAAGCCTAACATCGATTTGCCAGTGCCAGGCTCGCCAATTAGTAATACGTGTCTTCTTTGGTGTGCTGCTTTTTTGATGATTTCTACTGCTTCTTCTTGTCCTATGACTTGGCCAATGATATTTTTTGAGACTGGTATTTCTGCTGTGGTTTTGTATTCTTTGACCATTTGTTTTTAGACAGGAGTGTTGTTTTTAAGTCTTGTGATGTTTCTTAGAACACCACTTGCAAATGACAACAACCATAACATTTATAACCCTCTTTTCTGTATTTATTGGCTATGGTTACAACAAACCCAGTATGCTCAAAAAAGGTTGTGTGGCTTTCAGATCCTCATGATAAGCTTGGCTGGCCGAAGGTACGTCACGCAATTGATGTTGCAAAAAAGCATAATGCAACGCTTTTGATAGGCGGAGATCTGTTAAAACAGCAAGAGTTCATGCCTGTTTTGCAGGCAAGGCAGAAAGGTGTTGAACGTTTGATGTCCTGGGTTGCGTCTGAAGATCGTTCGTTGATGGCTCTTGCTGAGGAAGTGCGTCAGCATGGTGGTATTGAATCATTAGAAGATAAGATTCGTTCTCCTGATATTGATGAGGAAACAAGAAAGCATCGTGCAGAAGTTGCAACGATGTATAGGTTGCAGCAGGAAAAGATAATTTTAGTTCAGGAAAAATATGCTGGTACAGTTAAGTTTAATCAGCGTTGGATTGAAGAGGATATTAAGGATAAGAAAGAGGAGATTGATAGGACTGTTCGTTTTTTGTATGCAGAACTTGATCATTTACTGGGCAAAGCAGGAATTAAGGCGTATGCTGTAACTGGCAATTGGGAAACGAATAGGTTCAGGAATTTTCCTTGGAAGAATCTTGTTATAACAGATACGCAGGGTGTTTTTTCTGTTGATGGTATTGATTATTTTTCGACTGATAATTGGTATGAGGAAGTGAATGGTGCAGAACAAGATGCATATTCGTATCATGTGAGAGATCCTGCAATTGGTGGTAATTCTGTTCTTGGTAGAGAGTTTGAGTTGATTTTGCGTCAGTTTGGGAATGAGCAGGATGTGCAGCTTGCACAGCAAGGTGTTATTTCTGAACGTTTGTTGCAATTAACAAATAATCCAGTATATCAAAGGTGGGTTGCGGATGGAAGAAAACAGTTTGGTGTTCGTTTGAGTCATAAAGGTCCTGGTCGGTTGGCAGAGGAGGGCGAACAGCATTATGGAGAAGGCGCAGGCGGTCGTTTTGTAAGCACGCATAATGGTGAATTAGTATGGTTTGGCGGGCATATTCATGATCCGTATGTTGTTGGTAGTCAGGATGATTTTATGTTAAAAAAAGAAGGTGATCAGCTTGCTATGGTTCCTGTGCAAAGGCAGTATGTGCGTGCTGGTCCGCAAATGTTTCATTTGATTAAACTTGAAAAATTTGCTGATGGTAAGACAAGAATTGCAAAGAATGGTGTGCAGCCTTTTGTTTTTCCGGAAAGAGTTAGTTATGAACTGAACTGACTTTTTACTAAATAGGTATTTCTTGGTGTCCTTCTGGGTTTCTTGGTGGTAGTTGCATTGGTCCTCCTTGTCCAGCTTGTGGTGGTCTTCTGGGTTGTGTTGGAGCAAGTGTTGGTTCTGTTTTGAGTACAAAGCTGACAACAAGCAATAGAACGCCAAGTATAACCGCTCCGATGATGAGTAATTGAAATGTTTGGTTTGATATGATTTGTGCGCGTTTAAATGCGAAGAACATGAACACGGCAAAGAGTACGAACATGAGTGCTCCGACGCTTTTGTTTCTTCCTATGTTTTCTGTTTGAAGCCCGCTAACTCCAAGGATTACTGATATTAAAACGCCTGTAATTAAGAATAGTACGAAATACATTACAATCATGTTGATGATGCCTAATAAGTTTGTTGCAATGACGATAAGAAAGCCAATGATGAATGCGATCATTGCGTTGATTTTGTGTTTTGGTTTTCCATTTTCAACTCCGAATACGCGCGTATTTTGTAATACTGCATAAGTAATGGTGAAGACGAGTATGAACGGCAGGATAACATCAACAAGTCCGAGTTGTGCAAGTGCTTCAAATGTGTTCATAAATTTATTTAATTAGTTGAGTTATAAAAAACTTCTCACTTTGAACATCTCAGTTCTAACTGCTCACTACTTCTCAAAAGGCCTGCAAGTGTTGTAGAAATCGCATTGTCCGCTGCTCCATTTGCATAAGCCTCCTGGCTGTTTTGGATAATCGTTAATGTTGTTTGTTTGTGTGTTTTCATGTACGTGTGCTATTTCTTTTTTTGCCATTTCGACGAGTTCTTCGTCTACTTCTAGTATGCTTTCTTCTCCTTTTAAGAAATAAACGCCGACTTGTTTTGGCATGACTCCGTGTTTTTCGTAGTAAAGCAAAGAATAAATGCCGAGTTGCAGCAAATGTTCGTCAATGTTTTGTTTGCTTGATGTTTTGTAGTCCATTAAGCATACGCCGCAGTCTCGGTGTTCTATGGCGTCGATGAATCCTTGCACTGCGTGTTCTTGGGAAACGTATCGCAGCTCGCGTATTGGTGTTAATTTTTTGAATCGTTCTTGGAATGTTCCTTGTTGCTTTGCAATCTTTTGGCAGAATGAATTTGTCCAGTTGAATAACATCATTAGTGTTTCTTCAAAATATTTGATTTCTTGTTCTTGGCTGAGTTCAAGTTTTACTAATTCTTCTTTGTAATTTTGCCATTCTTTTAATAATAAATTTTGCATGACTAACTTAAGATGCTGTTCATAATTATTGAGGCTGATCATGCTGGTTTCTATATCAAAAAAATGTTCTAAGACTGAGTGTGCGATGTTTCCTCGTACTTGGTAAATGTTTGATGTTGTTTCTAGTTCGAGAATATAAGAGTAATAATATTTTCGCGGGCATTGTTTGAATGTTTTTATGCTGCTCGGGCTTTGTACTCTGCTTGCTGTAGGATGATTTTCTGCTATTGTTTGTGTGTCAGGTATTTGTAGAACTACAGTGCTTTCCTCTTTTTGCATAACTTGTTTTGAAGTTCGCAATGCTTTTTATGTCTTTGGGTAATTTTGAATGTAGATGATAACCATATCAGAGCGTCACGCTACTCATCAGAAGCATACTGATTCAAAATTACCCTAGGAAACTTTGACTTTTTTGGATAGTTTTTCAAAGTTTCCTTTGGGTTCAAAACACGTAAACTTTACGCACTGTTCTGTAATTATTCCGTACAAATTACCGCAAGGCTCTTTAAACGCTAAAAATTCCACTATTCCGATGAAAATCAAAGATTTTCAGCGTGCAGCGAAAAATGTATTTTTCGCGCACAGAAAACCTCAAGGTTTTCTTGTGCCAAAAATCTCCGATTTTTTAGCATATTGATGGTGGTTTACTACGTAAACCACAGTTACATAGGTGAAATTTTGGCGTGCTCAAGCCAAGAAAATGCTTTGCATTTTCTGGCCCAGAAAATCCTTTGGATTTTCTTGGGAACCACGGAGTCATTACAGTAAAGATGAAGCTATTGCTTCATGCCACTCGTCTATTGACGGGTGGTTCTTGACAAAACAATATCTTGTGCAGGAAATGAAAGAAAAAATTGTATTGATCATTGCGTTGGGTCTGTCTTTAGTTGGCATTGTTTGCTTATTTTTTCTCCAGCCTGGAGTAAGCCCTGCAGAATTAAAATTAACTGGAGAAATAACAAAAATTTCTGATAAAGGTTCTATACAGTTTATTGAATTTGCTCCTGATGATTTATTAACAGTTTCTTTCAAAGGTTTGGATCTGGAAAAGGGAAATGTAACGCTTGTTGGCAGGCTTCAAGAGTACAAAGGTCGTGTTGAGTTTGTGGTGATGCGAGTTGAGTAACTTATTTAAATAACTGAACGGTCTGTGTTAGAATGAAATTTTTCTTAATCCGTCATGGCGAAACAACAGGTGATGTTGAGGATCGTTATGGTGGCGATTATGATGATTTGCTTACTTTGAAAGGCAAACGACAAAGTAAGGAGCTTGCAACTAAATTAAGAGTTAAAGATATTGAACTTATTTTTCATAGTCCGAAGTCGCGCGCAATGCAAACTGCAAAGATTTTGAGCGGAGAGCTTCATGCTCAGATGAAATCTGTTCTTGATATTAGGGAGCGCAATTATTATGCGCAGTTATCGGGAATGACAAAATCTGAAGCGCAGGAAAAATATCCTGAACTCGTTGCAGAATTAAAGCGAGAAAAAATTCGTCCGAATATTCCTGATGCAGAAGATTATGATTCTTTCAAAAAGAGAGTGTTGCACGCAATTGATCATATTGCTGAAAACACAGATAGCACAGTTGCAATTGTCTGTCATGGTGGGCCAATTAGTTGTTTTTTAAGAGAAGTTATTGGTAAAGAGTCAAAGAAGATAGAGGATTGTGCATTTTTAGAAGTTCAATATAGAGAAGGAATTTACAGTCTGAAAACTGTTGATGGTGTTGAGTTTGAATGATATACTATTCTCTTCCGATTTGTAGCAATTTACAATAGAAGTTTTTTTAAAAGCAACTTTGAATTAGTCATTTTTTGGTGAATGGCGTGAACGCCCCATGATTTTTGTCGTCGATATTCAAAGTTGGCTTAGGAAACGCAAGAAAACTCTGGTTTTCTGCGCAACAAAAAACACTGTTTTTTGTGCACACATAAATCTTTGATTTATGTTGCGCCCAGAAAATTTTAAATTTTCTTGGGCTTTGACTCAATTAAGATAGTTTTTTAAAGTTCCCTAAACTTAGCATCTTCCGAGTGCAAAGATGGGGAATGAATTAACTGGTTGGGAAAATGATCTTGCAACGCTGATTGTTGGTGCAGATTCTTTGTTAGGTGGTGATTTTCGTTCACCAAGTGGCGGAGATCATTTTGTTGCAGAGCCTTGGACTGTTCATTGGACATCAGATGATATAGAAGCTGTTTATGACGATGTTTTCGCGCAAGAGTTAAGGAGAAAGGGTGGTGCTGCAGGTTTTAACGATTCTGCGGCAGTTGGAGATTTTGTAGCTCGTTATGGTTTGCCGTTAAAGCAAAGGGACATTAATAAAGCGACTGTTGATCTTCCACCATTAAGAAGAAAGTTTATTGAAAATCTCACAAATGGCTTGAATCTTATTGTACATACAGGACTTGCACAGGCAGGGATTGAAGGGGCTCACATGCCAGAGTTTGATGCGCGTTATCGTGCAGCAACAAGGCATGAAGGACCTATTCGTTTAGTTGATGTGTCTTCTTCAAGAGATCGTCTGAGAAGGTTGCTTCACGAACGAGGATATGATCAAACTTATTTAGTTGATGCGGTGCATGCGTGGGAAACTGATCAAGAACGTTTGAAGCCTGAAGATATTCCTGGCAAAATTGAAGAAATTTCAAGAAAGCTAACGCCAGTAGTAAAAGAGCGTTTACTTGATCCTCTTATATTTCATATTCTGATGGTCCGTGGAGAAAATTAGAGGATGTTCCGTTTGATGGTTTTGAGTTTAAAATGATTTCAATCCCAAGTAAACCTCATGTTACTGGTTCGCAAGCTTATACAGGCGGAAAGCGTGATGATGGACGGCCTGCATTGAGTGCTTTGTTTGAATATAATACTGCTTATTCTATGACTTATGTTGGTTTGATTGCTCTTTTTATGCATGAAGTCATGCCTGGCCACCATTTACATTCTGTCATGACTGATTTGAATCTTGATCTTGATGTTGAAGCAACAATGCCAACAATGTGCAGTCCGCAAGTTGCATTGTGGGAAGGTGTTGCGCAAAACGCTTTGAATTTCTTGTTTGACGATAGAGAAGAAGCGTACAGATTGGTAGGAAAAATATTTGATGTTGATCCAAAAGATGTTGAGATTCAATACGCAATTGAGGCATTAATTGATGCTGCAAAACATGACGGATCTATTCTTGGCCAACGAGAAGGGTGGAGTGAAGGGGGTGTGAAAGCATATGCGCGCGATATGTGTGCATTAACTGATCCTCTTCCGAATAAAATTTGGGGTTGGGGAAAACACCCACTTATTGGTCCGATGTATGGTGTTACGTATGATTATGGGAATAAAAAAGTTGCACGAGCGATTCGTGATCATGGACGGTTAGCAGTTGCACGTGTTGGGTATAACACTAAAGGGTTAGTTGATATTGAAACGTTTAGAAAAGTGTTAGAGGGGGAATTAGAGCCTTTGAGATAACTTAGAAAATCTTAAATAGAATACAGTTCTTCTAAAAGTTCATGACCAAAATACGCAAAACTCAATTTTCATTCTTTAACTTGCGTAGACGGTAAAGTTTTTAACCACTAACGAGGTTCCTTATTCAATGTTTGAACAACAAATAATAAATGAATTGCAAAAGCATATCAAAGGCGAGATTAATTTAGAAGTGCCTCCTGATTCAAAGCTTGGTGATTTTGCGTTTGCGTGTTTTTCTTTGGCAAAAGAATTGAAAAAATCTCCTGTTGAGCTTGCAAAACAATTAGCAGAAGAAATTGAAAAGCCAGAAGGTGTTGAAAAGGTTGCCGCAACAGGTCCTTATGTGAATTTCTTTTTGGATAAGTCACAGTTGGCAAAAGAGTTAGTTAAAATAATTTTAAAAGAAAAAGAGAAGTATGGCGAGAGCAATGAAGGCAAGGGCAAAACAATTGTTGTTGAATACTCCTCTCCAAATACGAATAAACCGTTGCATTTAGGACATCTAAGAAATATTTTTCTTGGCGATTCTATATGTAATTTGTATGCGAGCCAAGGGTTCAATGCAGTGAGAACGCAGATTGTGAATGATCGGGGAGTGCATATTTGCAAGTCAATGCTCGCGTACAAGTTATTTAACAAAGGCGACACGCCGGATTCTACTGGAAGAAAGTCTGATCATTTTGTTGGAGATTATTATGTGAAGTTTGCTGAGGAGGCAAAGAAAAATCCTGAACTGGAAACGCAAGCACAGGAAATGCTTGTGAAATGGGAGGAAGGTGACAAGGATGTTTTGAAGCTCTGGAAGTTGATGAAGGATTGGTGTGAGCAGGGGTATGATCAAACGTATGAGAATTTAAGTGTTGATCCTGGGAAACTGTACTATGAAAGTGATATTTATTTGAAAGGAAAAGAAATCGCGCTTGAAGGGCTAAAGAAAGGAGTGTTTAAGAAAGACGAAAATGGGGCGATTATTGTTGAGTTTGATGAATCAAAAAAGCTTGATAAAAAAGTGCTTGTGCGTTCTGATGGGACAGCTGTTTATATCACGCAGGATTTGTATCTTGATGTGTTGCGTTATGATGAGTATCAGTTTGATGAGATGATTCATGTTGTTGGTAATGAGCAAGAGTATCATTTTCAAGTGTTGTTTGAGGTTTTCAAATTGTTGGGTCATGAATGGGCAGATGGCTGTTATCATTTGTCGTATGGTATGGTAGAACTTCCTGAGGGGAAGATGAAGAGCAGAGAAGGTACTGTTGTTGATGCTGATGATTTGTTGTTAAGTGTTGAAGATTTATCAAGGGAAGAGATTACAAAGAGGTATGCTGATTTACAAGAGGAAGAATTGCATGAGCGTGCACATGCTGTTGGCTTGGGAGCGTTAAGGTTTATGTTGTTGCATGTTGATCCGAAGAAGAAAATAGTTTTTGATCCGAAGCAAGCAATTTCTTTTGAGGGTGATACTGGACCATATTTGCTTTATACACACGCACGTGCGGCATCAATATTGGACAAGGCAGAAAAATTTAAAGAAGCACACTTCAAAACCTTGTCAGAGAGTGAAATACAGCTTGTTCTTGAGTTGTCAAAGTTTAAGCAAGCAATTCAGGGCTCTTTGCAGGAAAAAAGTCCGCATGTTCTCGTGCAGTATTTGATCAAGCTTGGAAGGGCGTTTAATGAGTTTTATCATCACAATCCTGTTTTGAAAGCAACAGATGAAGAAAAACAGAATCGTTTGCAGTTAGTCTTTGCAACAAAACAAGTTCTTAAGAATGGTTTACATCTGCTTGGCATTCGTGCGATTGATCAAATGTGATTCACTGATTTGTGGCTGCGAGGTATTTTAAATAAACTTTTTTTAGGTGCACATGTATGTTTCAAACAAGGAATTTTAACAAGTCATTAATTCACATTGTAAGTTTGTTTGGGTTGATTACGCTTGTTGAGGGTATTTTGTGGTATTTTATGCCGTTGTATTTTGAGTCAAAATTGCAGAATTTGTTTCTTGTTGGTGTTTTGATTTCTATTCACCCGTTCGCGTCGTTGATTGTGAGTTTGCCTACTGGTGATTTGTGTGATAAAATTAGCAGAAGGTTTGTTTTCATTCTCGGCTTGCTTGGTTTTACAATGGCGTTCTTTTTATTGCAAAGTTCGCAAGAACTTTGTAGAGGGGTTTAATACCCCTCCATTTAGGGCGAACTTTGCAAGTAGAAAAACGCACGATAAATACCCCGACCTTCAGGTCGGGGAATAGTGCGTTTTTCTTTATTGTTTGTTGATAATTTTTTTGCGTTGTTGTTTTTTATGATTTTTTATGGGTTTTTTTCAACAATGTATGGTATTAGTGCTTTTGTTTGTTTTTTGGATCATGCGCGTTCGCATGTTATTGGCGAGTCTGCGGGTTTGTTTACCTCGATCCAGTATGCGGGTTGGTTTTTTGGGACGTTTCTTGGCGGAGTTTTGTTGTTTGTGTTTGATGCAGGAGTGATATTGAAGCTTCTTGTGTTAATTTTGATTTTTCTTTCTGCGCTTGCCATTTTCTTTTTTCCTGGTAAAGCAGAGTTTAATTTTAAAGAAGTGATACTTGCAGAGCATATTCTTGCGAAAGATGGGTTTGTTGTTGGTGAGCTTAAGTCTATTTCTGTGTTGGGTAAGCCGTTAATATCGTTGTTGTTGTTTTCTTTTGCGTTGGGTTTTTGGGAATATACTATTTGGACGTTTGAACCGATTTATGCGAATAGTTTGGGAAGTGGTTTTGTGCTTGGTGCAGTGATTTTGTGTTTGACGACATTGCCAGGAATGGTCTCGGGGTTTTTCGCTGGCAAGCTTGTTGATTTTTTTGGTGAGAAAAAAATGCTTGTGTTAGGAGCTGTTCTTGTTGTGCTTGGTCAAACAATTTTTCTTTTGAAACAGAATTTATTGTTGCTTGGAATATCCTTAGTTATTACGTCTGCTGGGGCTATTTTTATTTTGATTCCGTTGAGTTGTTACCAGAAAAAGTATGTGAGTAAGAAATTGCGCGGTGAAGTAAGCGGGACTGCTGATGCGTGTTATAGTATTGGCGGCATCCTTGGCCCGGTAGTTATTGGTGCATCACTCACGCTTGTTGATCTGAGCCAATTGTTTTATTTTACGTCATTTATTTTTTTGATCGCAATTTGTTCTTTAGTGCTTATGAAAGATTTAAAATTCAGTTAATTGAGTACTTGTCAGGAGTTCTTAATCTTTTTATAGTTTGTTTTTAGCAGTGTTCTATATGATGTCTATGGAAAAGTTAATTCTGGTTTCAGTGTTGCTTGTTGCAGTGCTTGGTGCAGGGTTTATTTTCTTAACAGATAAAAGTGCAGGGCAGGCAATGCGAATGAAAAGTTTGCCAGGTGATAGTTTTGCATATGCGGATAGGGTAGCACAAAAGAATGATTTTTCGTATGTGAATAAGCCAGTGCAAAGAAGTGATTTTGCTTATCAGGAAATGCAAACGACAGATATTTCTGATGTGAGTGATGGGAGGTATTGTCCGCAGCCAACAAAGCCTGAACAGTTTTGTTTTGATAAAGAATGCAGTAAAATTATTGAATTGCAAAGATCAAGAGATACAAAATCTTTTGAATTATTGAAAAACTATCTGGAAAATTCACCTACAGGGCTTGCAAAGCAAAGGAATCAGTTTGCTGCGGCGTTGTTTAACGAGTTGAGTGAACTTCATACTGATATGAGTGTTTTTTCTGAAAGTGTTATCAATGATCAAATTAAAACAATCAAGGATAATGAAGGGTATATTGATGATGTGTATATAAATGGTAATTGTGCGTGTATTGATGCTTGGGGGCCAGATCCTTGTTTTAAGTTAACTCCTGCTGGATTAAGAAATAAAGATGAGTCTCAAAAGATTGTTGATGACATTTTGCAAAAAACAAAAGCGTGCACGCAAACATCTGCAGAAGTTGCTAAGATACAAGAGTTTGTTGATTTTAGTCAGGAATGTTAACTTGTCAGTTTTTTCAGTTCTTCCAATTCTTCTTTAATTATATCAAATCCGTCTTGCCAGAATGCATCAGATGTAATATCAATTCCAACTTCTTTGAGTATTTTTGCAGGTGATTCTGAGCCACCATAAGACAAAATTTTCATATATTTCGATACGAATTCAGGGCCTTTTTGTTCGTACATTTTGTACAAAGCAAGCACTAATAAATTGCCGAAAACATATGCATAACAGTAAAATGGTGTGTGGTGTATGTGTGGTATGTAGCTCCATTCGTACTTAAAAATTTCTGCAATTGGTAATACGCCATCAAATTGTTCATTCAAATTATCGAGATATAATTTATTAAGGTCTTCTATTGTTGCTCCGTTTGCTATTTTTTCGTGCGCTTCAATTTCAAATAGTACAAAGTATGCTTGTCTGATTATTGAGGCGTACTGTCCATCTAATAATTTAATAAGAACAGCTATTTTCTCGTTTTTGTCTGCTTCTTTTAGTAAACGTTGTGCAAGGAGCATTTCTCCAAATATGCTTGCAGTTTCTGCCATTGGCAATGCTGAATGAAATGTAAATTGTGTTTGTTCCGAGGCTGCCATTCCGTGGATGCCGTGTCCAAATTCGTGCATCATGGTAAACAAGTCGTTTAATTTGTTCACGTGGTTTAGCATGATGTATGGAGGCAAATCTTTCAAAACAGTGTAACAAAATGCTCCGCTTCTTTTGCTTGGTGTGAGTTCTGAGTGTACGTGTTTGTCGTCAAATATTTTTTTTGCTTTTTCATACGCGTCCTGGCTAAATTGTTTGTATGTTTCAAGAACGATTTTTTTGCTTTCCTCATAAGGGTATTCTATGTCTGGTTCTTTGTATGGAACATAAAGGTCATAGCGATCCATTTCTTTTAAGTTAAGTAATTTTTTCTTGATTTTGAAATATTCTTTGAATAATTCAACGTTTTTTCTTACAACGTTCAGCAGAGCTTCTATGGCTTTGTCCGGTACATCATTGCCATGATTGCGGACAGCAATAGGTGTTTTGAATTTGCGTAATTTTAAGTTTTCGTTTTTCCAATCGTTGACGATGTTTTTGTAGAGTTCTCCAAGTACTGGTTGTTCTTCGCCGTATTTGCCGAGCACTAAGTCATAGCTTGCTTTTCGTTTGTTCCTGTCAGTACTTTGTTTGTATTGATTGATTTTTTCCTGGCTGAGTTTTTTGCCTTCGAATTCAAAGACAAATCTGTTTGTGATTGTGTCGTATAAGTTAGTTAATGCTTCGCAGCCAGTAAGGTCTTTCAGATTTACAATTTGTTCTTCTTTTTCTTTGAGCGTGTATGGTTTGTTTGCTCTGATGCGTTCTAACATATAGCGATATTTTCCGCTGTTGTCAATGAATTTATTTGCATCGTTGTCGTTTAAGTCTTTAAACCATAAGCTGAAGAACATTGTTTCATTGCCTGCGTCTGTGCAGATTTCTGATATTTTTGATAAATAGCTTGTTCGTTCGCTGTCTGCGGTGTTTTCTGTGAACCAGAGTTCTGCGTACGCTCCTAATCTGCTGGTTAATTCGCTGAGTTTTTCTTTTTGTTTGATTATATTCATGAATTCTTCTACAGAAAGTGTTGGTTTGAGGGCAGATCTTAATTTTGTAAATTCTCGTGTTTGTTTTTTTAACTCAGCAATGAGCTTGCCGCTGTCTTCTTTTTTATACAAATCGTCAAGATTCCATGTTGGCATATGTTTTGTGGAAAATCTAATAGTTATAAAGTTGTTGTTTTTGTGGCAAATGTTTTTTAGATAACTAACTGCTTGCGTTTACGCTTAAAACGTTTTTACTTGGCTCTAAAATAGTTCTCGCGTGTTGGAGCAATCCCATGCCAATTATTGACAAATCATTTCTTTACTTGTTTCCATATGAATTTGAAATAGTCTTCGAATGTTTTTTTGACGTTTTGGTTTTCTATGAGTATTGCTTGTGGTGGTTCTTCCCAGATGAAGATGGCTATTTTGTTGTCGTAGATGTTGATAGTGGCAGGTGATTCGACATTGAGTGGTATTGTTTTGTGTTCGGTGTTTTTTGTTTTCTTTTTTTGTCTTCCTTTTCGTATGATGAGTTGTGTTTTGATGTTTTTTTGTTCTTTTCTTTTTTGGAAGATTGGTGCGTAGTAAGGCATTTTTTTGCTGAAGTACCCCTCTGAGCCCATGACATAGTAGGTTTCTCCTTTTTTGTTTGAGTCGAGAATGTCTTGGAAAACTGTTTTGAGTCCTTTGTAGCCTTGGAATAGTTTTACGTTGCTTTTTTCTTTTTTGAAAGCGAATTGTTCTTGAAGTGCTGGGATTATTTTTTTAGCGATTTCTTCTTTTTCTTGGTAGTAGTCGAGTATTTTTTTAGGGTTTTCTGGGACGTAAATCGTTCGCTTGTTTTCGTGAATGGTTGAGACGACTCCTCGTTGGATGAGTCCTTTAAGTGCGTTGTATGTACTTGATCGGTCTAAGTGTGCTTCTTTGGCTATTTTTCCTGCGAGTGCAGAGCCTATTTTGATGAGTGTGAGGTAGACTTTTGATTCGTTTACTGAGTAGTTGAGTTTTTCTAAGTCTCTGAATAGGGTGTCTTGGAATATGTCCATGTGGTTGGTAAATGATGAGTACTATATAAGTGTTGTTGTAGAATATTCTTCAACAAACATTCTTATTCGTTTGACTCGTTCTGAATAGCACAATGGAAAGAGAAATAGAAATAAAATTTGGAATTCCAACTTCCGCATATGAGGAAATTCTAAAAAAAGTCGCGCAGATAGCTCGAGATGGCGGATACGATGTGGTGGAGCCACGATTCGAGAGCCGAGAAATACAATATTACGATTGTCATATTGTGGGCGGTTACGGAGATTATGCGATTAATAAAGCGGGGGCAACAGTTCGCCGCGTTGGTCGTTTTGACTCGAATAATCATCCTGCAATATTCAGGTACGATTTTAAGAAAGGAGTGTGGGATGATCGCGTAGAGCAAAGCAAATGGTCAAATAAGGAACTAATTCCTGAGGAAATTTGCGAACTTCTAGAACTTGGAGATAGCTATCGTAATCTTTTCCCAAGTGCTTTTGCGTATACAAAGCATGAAAAACAAAAGATGCGAAAAGGAATGACAATAATTGAGGCAAGTGTTGATGCTGTTTCTGTTGTGACGAGACGTGAATTTGTTAAGGGGTTTTCACCAAAACTTGGCCCTCCGATCGGAGTGAGTGGTCCATACGTCGATAGTGAAACAGGCAGGTATCTTGGTTTTCTTATAGAACAAAGAGATTACAAGTTTAATGAGTTAGAATTAGAGTTGGAAGAAGGAGAGGTGGCTGATTTGAAAGGTTTGGCAAATATGGTTAAAGAAGAATTGCAACTGCCGCGAGAATATCTTCAGAAATATTCAAAGATTCGTTTTTGGTTTCATTGTCGAGCGTATAGAAGAAGAACGTGAAAGATCACTCATCAAAATATGCTAAGATTCATAAATGGTTGAACAAGTCAGATTCTGAACCGTAATATTTACGTCTTCTTACGAGTGAGCTTACGAACGAGTAAGTCTCGGAAATCGTAAGATTTACGGAGATTTTACCGCAAGGCTCTTTAAACCTAGACATCTTGTGTAGTCATGCTAATTGACATATTCCTGGGTTTGTTCATTGGCATAATTTTTGGAATAATAGCAGGTTTGCTACCAGGAATCCATACAAATCTTATTGTGGTGCTTCTTGTTTCTGTTGCTTCTTTTTTATCAAGTGCTGATTTACTGTTGTTAGTAATTATTATTATCACAACTGCAATCACGAGTTCTATTGTTGATGCAGTACCTTCTGTTTTTCTTGGTGCATCAGAAGATGTGCTTTCCTTACTTCCAGGTCACAAGTTATTAAAAAAAGGTGCAGGAATAGAAGCTGTGAAGTTTTCTGTGGTTGGTAGTTTGCTCGGCGTTGTTTCTGGTTTGTTTTTTATTCCTGTTTTTATTCTCCTGTTCCCAATTCTGTTCACGCTCCTCAAACCAGTCTTGTTTTGGATTTTGTTAGCTCTTGTTATGTTTTTGGTAATTAGGGAAAAAAGCGTTTGGCCAATAATCATTTTTGTATTAGCAGGACTTCTCGGTATGTTAACCTTAGATGTAATTAAGCAGCCTTTGTTTCCGTTGTTGTCTGGTTTGTTTGGCGCGTCTACGTTGTTGTTCTCGTTATTGAAACAAGTTGAAATTCCAATTCAGCGTAAAACGGATATTTTGCGTTTGCCAAAAAAGAAGTTATCAATATCAGTTTTAACAGGTGTTTTGGCAGGAAGTATTGTAACGCTGTTTCCAGGACTAAGTCCTGCGCAGGCTGCAGCTCTTATGCCAAAACAAAAACCGTTGCAGTTTTTGGTGTTGCTTGGTTCTATTGGAACGATTGATGTGTTGATTTCGCTTGTAACGTTTTTTACGATTAACAAAACGCGTAATGGTGCAGTTGTTGGTATTAACCAGCTTGTTGGAACCATTTCATCAGAACTATTAGTGACGTTGTTATCAGTTTGTTGTGTTGCAACAGGTGTTGCAGTTATTTTTTCTTTGTTTGCTGCTAAATGGTATGCATCTTTGCTTGATTATATAGAATATGATTGGATTTCAGTTGTTGTTTTGGTTTTCTTATTTGTGATGACTTTCTTTTTGTCTGGTTTGCTTGGTTTGTTAGTGTTTATCACTGCAACTGCTGTTGGGTTGCTTGCTCCTTTAACAGGTTGTTCAAGAAGTCATGCAATGGGGTGTTTGTTAATTCCTACGTTGGTGGTGTTATGGTGAGAGCTGACTGGGAGGTATCTTTACTTCAGTTAACTGTAAGGAGAGGAATAAAGTATAAAGTTACACGAAGGCTTCCACAAGTTTACATTAGTGAAATTAAAATTTTTAGTGATAAACAAAAAGCGTTACAGTGTTTGTTGGAATGGTTGCAACAAGGCAGATAATCTTTTCTGCAGCAAAACAACAAGTTCTGGTTGATTAAATTGAAACTCGTCAGATATGTTCATAGTCAATAATCTTTTGTGCAAGCAAGTTTCTGGGAAGCGTTTAATAAGTTCTTTTCGTTGGAAATCTTCCATGACAAAAATGATGTCTGCCCATTCAAGTTGATCTTGTGTAACGAGTTTTTCACTATACAAGCCAGCAGAATCTGTTTGAAACTCTTTCTTAAACAAACACTCAGCTGTTTTACTTCTGTGTTTTCCTTGATTGCAGATGAAGAGGAGTTTCATTATATGATTTAGGATGAGAAGTTATTTAAATTTTGTTTCAATCCAAATGGTGTTGCTAAAACCAATTTGTTGGATGATTTCTGTAATTTTTACGTGACTTTCCGTAATTTGTCACAAGACACTAGACTTTTGAGAACAGAGTTTAATAACTGTTTTTGCATCAATGTATTAAAATGGAAGATGGTGATTTAAAAGGTTTTATTGTTAAGAAATTATTTCATCACAATTATGTTGGAGGAAAACACACATCTATTGATAATCTTAAGAAAGGACTTCCAACACACATTAAGGGAGATGTTATCAGTGCTGTGAAATTGTTAATTAAAGAACAAATCATTCTATCTAAACCAACGTCGTATGGCGTGCAAGTATCATTAAATCCCAGAAAAAAACAAGAAATAGAGGTTTATTTCTTCATTGGGTCTAATACCCCGCAGCTCTGCTGCGATATGATTTTTCCCGATGAAGTTTAAAAATACCCCGGAGCTCTGCTCCGGTGGGATTTTTATTTGAAATGAATCTAATTACAGAAAACATAATTAATAACTCCAAAAAATATAAATATGGGTCGTGTTTAATAAAAGATATGGAAAACTCAGTATTTATTAGAACATTTGGCAATTACCCTCTTGTGCGAATAATTGATTTTTTAATTTATTCAAGAGATTTTGATTACCCAATAACAGAACTTGCAAAGAATGCCAATGTGAATTTTCAAACACTCAAAAAAATTTGGAAATCCTTAGAAGATAATGGGCTTGTTAAGAAAACGCGCATATTAGGTGGCGCACAATTGTTCAAAATAAACACAGAAAATCCAGTTGTGCAAAAGATTATTGAGCTAAATAATGTACTTTGTTGGAAAGCAATTGACGGAAAGAGCAAAATAGATGAGCAAGTTGTCAAGGTAAATGTTTCACGTCATTAACAACAAGTTCAGTGTATTTGCCGTTTTTATGTTCAAAAATAGTGATTGATCCGTTGTCAAAATCGTATGCGATTCCTTCTTCCAACGGAGCATCTTTGAGTATGCGCATTAACGCTCTTAAAACGCCAGAGTGTGTGACGATACACGCAGCAGGATGGTTTGTTCGAGTTATTTCTTCGAGTGCTTTTTTTAGTCTGTCTTCCATTTGTTGCCATGACTCGCCGTTTGGAGGGACAAATGAATGTCTCTCATCAAGTGGCAGTTTGTCCAGCGTTTCTTTGATTTCGTTCCAGGTTTTTCCTTCCCAGTCTCCCCAGTCTCTTTCTTCAAAGTTTGCAATTTGTATTTCTACTGCTAAATCTTTTGCGAGAAGTTCGGCTGATTCTCGTGCTCTGGTTTCTGGTGAAGTGTACAATCCGTTAATGTTCTGTTGTTTGAGCACGTTTGCACAGTCCATGATTTGCAGTTTTCCTTTTTCTGTTAATAGCGCATCATCTCCTCGCTTGTGAATATGTCCTTTTACGTTGTGGCTTGTTTCTCCATGGCGAACAAAAATGAGTTTCATAATGGATTTAAACTTGAAATAATTAAAAACTATTCCAAAAACATCAGCTTCCCATCAACAACCGTTCTGATTTTAATATTTCTTGTTGCAGTTCCTTTTTCATTGACTGAGAATGTTCCGCTTGCTCCTTGATAATCTTTGACGTTTAGAATATACCCTCTCACGCATTCAACTTCTTGTCCGCAAGCATTGATTGCATCAAGTAAAATATTGAAACTGTCGAATGCGTTTGCTGCGACTGCTTCGTGTGGTTCATTGTATTTTTCTAAGTATCGTTGTGCAAACCATTGTTCGACTTGTGTATCAACAGGATCAAAGGTTGATGGGAAGATTATTCCTTCAATCAATTCTCCTGCTGCTGTTATTACTTCTGTGTCTTCTGCGTTTCTGATGCCGTATTTGTTTCCTTTAAATCCAATCTCTTCAAGTTGTTTCAGCATGTTAACAATCGGCGGTCCAAGTGCAATGATCATAATCGCGTCTGGTTGTGTTGCTTTTATTTTGGTGAGTTGTGTTCTGAAGTCTTTTTCTCCTGCTGGGAAGTTTTCTTGTGTTGTTATTGCGCCTCCAAGGTCTGTGAAATACTGTTCAAAGTATTTGGCGTTTTCTCTTCCATAATCATCATCCAAGTAAATAATTCCTATGTGTTTGTCGCCTTGCGAGTAACTGTGTTTTGCAAGTGATTTCATTAATTCTTTTACTTCGCCAAGTAAAACAAAACCATATTTACCTTGATTAACGTAATTATCAATCCCCAATCCAGTTATTAAATAAATTGCGTTATTTTGTTCGTAATAATCCATTGTTGCACTAACAACAGTTGCGCAGAAGGGTCCTAAAATAAAGTCAAGTTCATTAAAATCAAGTAATTTTTGTGCAACAGTGATGCCTTCTGTAGGATTGCATTTGTCATCTTCGTAAATTAATTCTATTTTGTTCCGTTCTTCTTCAGAGAGTCTTTCGAGCGCAAGTTCTATTCCTCGATTAACCCATTTTCCTGTTACTGCTGCAAATTCTGTGTATGGCGCGCTTACGCCTATTTTGATTTTTTCTTCTTGAATAACAAGTCCTGTTGGATTGTCTGTCTGAGAACAAGCTACTGCTGTTAATACAATGATTGCCACCAAAACCCATTTCATAATTTATTGTCAAAAACCGTAAAACTTATATGTTGTCTCTCTCATACGAGGGGACAATGAACACAAAAGAACTTTTGGAAGGTATCGGACTGAGCAAAGGAGAAGTTAAGGTTTATTTTGCACTTTTAGAATTAGGTTCTTCTACAACTGGTCAAATAATAAAGCGAGCAAAAGTCTCAAGGTCTAAAGTGTATGAGATGCTTGACCGTTTAATGCAGAGAGGCTTAGTATCGTTTGTAATTAAAGAAAACACAAAGTATTTTGAAGCAGCAAATCCTGAAGAAATTTTAGCGTATGTTTCAAAACAAAAGAAAAAGTTAGAAGAAAAAGAAACGCAACTTAAAAAATCATTGCCTGAGTTAAAAGCAAAGCAAAAATCTGCAAAGAAACCACAGTCTGCAAAAGTCTATGAAGGATTGAAAGGCATTAAAACAATGTACAATGAACTTCTTAACGAGATGAAAAAAGGCGATGAATATTTTGCTGTTGCTGTTGAGCCTGAGGTGTATGAAGGAGATTTCTTGACATTTATTCAGAATTATCATAAAAGGCGTGCTGAAAAAGGGGTAAAAGTAAAACTTCTTGCGCATAACAAAATAAAAAGGGCAGTTCAGCAGTCAATTGCTAAAACAAAATTGTTACAAGCAAGATATTTCTCGCAATCAGCCCCTTCTGCAACGCTTATTTACAAAGATGATGTTGCAACATTTGTGTGGTCTGATAATCCTACTGCGATAGTGATAAGCTCGCAAACAATTGCTAAAAGGTACAAGTCTTTTTTTGAAGAGCTTTGGAACGGATCAAAAGTATGAGAAATATTTATAATCTTATTTCAACAAAGCGAGTATATGCACTCGATTCCTAAAGACATAAGACTTCTTTCCTGGGCAACCGCTATTCGTTGGATTGGTTGGGGTGTTTTTGAAGCATTCATTCCTGTTTTTTTGTTCGCATTTGCTAATTCGTATGCAGAGACGGGCTTGCTGAGTTCTATTTATAACGTAGTTTTTCTGTTTATGTTGCCTTTTGTTGGTTTGCTTGCTGATCGTGTTGCTGCAAAGAGTATCATTTTGATTGGTTTGATCATTTACCCGTTTATTGGTTTGAGTTATTTTTTGGCAGGGGCGACAGGAATAGTGTTGTTTGTTGTGATTGCGCGTGCGCTAAATGGGGTGTCATATGCGTTTTATGGTATTGGAAGTGCAACATACATTATGTGTCATTCTCCCAAAAATTAATTGCTACGGTTTTTGGTTATTTTGATACGTTAACAAATTTTTGGTGGATTCTTGCTGTTTTCGCAGGGATGGTCATCATTAAGTTCGTGCCGTTACATTGGATGTTTCTTGCAATTATTCCTACAACGCTAATAACAATAGCACTACTTTTGTTCTTGTGCCCTGATCATAGAAAAAATTTGCGTGATGGTTTGCGCGATGTGTTTCATGCAAATTTTTATAGGTCTTTTGTGAGTGAAGTGAAAGAATGGGACGTTAGGTTAAAATTTTTTGCGTTTTTAAGTTTCTTTTTTACCTTTGTTGGGATGATTGCGGAGTTTTTTATTCCTATTTCAGCGTATGTGGGTGGTGCAAGTCTTTCTCAAATTGCCTTGCTGGGTGTTATAAGTGCATTGCCTGAACTTTGCGGAAGCCAGCTCGGAAAGTTAAGTGATAAGTTAAAAGAGAAAAGTGTTTTTTTCGGCGGATTGCTTATTTGTGCAATGCTCGTTTTGTTGTTTTTTACAAATGCTTATTTGTGGTATCTTTTTATCGCGTTTGGCATAGGGGTTGCTTTGGAGCTTATTGGCTTGGCAGGAACAGGTATTTGCACGCGTTTAAGCAAGCGTGATCAGTATGGACGTGTTAACTCTGCAATGCAGGGAATTAATGAGTTGGGAAGTCTTGCAGGGCCAATTGTTCTTGGGTTGATGATTGATGCAATTATGATTCAGGGGACCGCGCTTGTTTTAGCAGCTATAACGCTTATCTTGTTAATTTTCGTGCAGAGTAAACATATTTTAAGTAAGTCATAATTGCCTCTTTTTTGGGACAAAGCAGAAGGGATTTTTCAAGTATCTGAGCAAAAGCTTTTTAAATGGCTTGTTTTCTTGTTTGTGTATGGCCGGAGTTATAGTTCATTTTAGGGGAAGCCAGAAGCGTAAGAAGGGCAACCAGGTAATTGTGGTTGTGCCGGGTGTTGATACTAATGAAAAAGCCAAAGCGTATGTTGGCAAAAAAGTTAGTTGGACTGCTCCTGGTAAGAATAAGACGACCATTTCTGGCAAGGTTTCTGCGCCGCATGGTAACAAAGGTGCATTGCGAGTTCTTTTTGAACGTGGAATGCCTGGTCAAAGCTTAGGCGAAGAAGTTAAGATTGAATAAGTCTATTTTTCTAATATCTTAACAATTCCTTCATCTGCATTTATCTCAACTGTATCACCATCTTTCAAAACTGTTGTAGCAATTTTTGTGCCAATAATGCAAGGAACTCCTAATTCTCTTGATACAATTGCTGCGTGACAGGTGATCCCGCCTTCGTCTGTAATAATGCCTGCTGCTTGTTTCATTGCAGGTACAAAGTCTGGTTTGGTCATTTCTGTGACGAGTATTTCTCCTTGTTTAAATTCTTTCAACTGTTCTTTTTTCAGGATAAGACGCACAGTACCTTGTGCAGTTCCTTTGCACGCGCACATTCCTTTTAGTTCTGAAGTTTCTTTAATTTCTAATTGTTCTAATTGCAGTCCTTTTTCTTTGAGTTTTGCTGGAAGGTCATCAATCAAGATAAGTTCGTCGTTTAGTATGGCACAACCAGGAAGTCTTTTTTTGATTTCAGCAACTTCTTCATTTGTTAGTTTTCTTTCTTTTAATAAGAATAATTCTTCGGGAAGTAATACAAATCGAAGATCAGTATATTCTGGATAATGTTCTTTGATAAAATCAAGGTAAATGTAATCTCCTTTGTCAGAGTACTTTTCGCTTTCTTTGCGAATTTCCATTGCAAGGTCTCTGACTTCTTGAGGTACGTGTTTGTTCCCGGGTAATGTGAAAAAGATCGCCATTGGCGTCCACCAGTCTACAAATTCGTTGTAGAACCATTCAAGTTCGTTTATGTTAGAGAGTTTTTTCTTTCCAGAGACGTAAGGCCACATTGCTTCCCAATGTTTGTAGAATTTTTCTTTGAGTTTGTCAAAGTGTTGAGGATTTTTTTCTATTTGTTTTTGTGCAGAAATATCAAAGGATTTTAGTTCGTTTGTATCGTACCAGACTGATATTTTGTTCTCATTTTTTGCTCGTAAGAATAATAAGTTTTGTATTTTCGGCATCCATTTTCCAAAGCCTCTATTTACTTCGCTGTCATTCCATACGCGTGCGTAAAATAATGATTGTTCTCGTGAGAATGTTTTTGTTAAGGTTATCATTTTATTAATTGGTGCTGCAGTGGATTTAAATATGTTTTTCCCTAAATTTAAATATTACGAAAGTTTTCTTTGTTTCAAATAATGAAGAGGTATCAAGATAAGCCAACTATTTTAGCTCACTTTCTTACTAAGTGTGGTATTGATACTAATGTTCTTGTGGATTTGATTCTTTATCCGAGTTCTAAAGAATATTTTGAACAAAGGGGTTATTCTTTTCCAGACAAGTGTTTGTGCATAACAAGGCAAGTTCTGGGTGAAACAAAAGGCGTTCTTATCCACAAATATGGTTTCAGTGAAGAAAAAGCAGATAAAGAGATTAAAGCAATACTTGATTTATTTTTTATTGAAATTTTGCCTTATGTTTCCGTTTATGATGATATTGAGGAAGTTGAGCGCATTGGAAAGAAATACTCACTTAATGAAGAAGACATAAGAATCATTTATTCGTTCTGGAAATGTAACCTTAAGCTTGTTATTGTGCGTGACAGAGCTTTTGAAAAAACGTGTGAAGAACTTAATATACAAACAGTTGTTTGGCCAATCTTTCCTTAATAAAAATTTTCAGAATCCATTAATTCGTACGCTTTTCTTTTATCACCATTGCATTTAGCAAGTGCTTTTTCCCACCTTTCTCTGCGGTAGTTTTGTACATTTTTTGGCACGTCTTTTAGTTCTTTTTCTTGGCTTAGTTCTGCATGGATTAAACTAAATGAGAGAACACTCCAAATTTTTTGGTTAAATTGCTGCAAGCCATCTAATACTTGCTCTCCAATTTTTTGAATATTTAGTGTTTCTTGAACCATGTTTTCATGATCGTATGTTTTCTATATAAATTTGACGTTTTTTATCAGTTCTTAATTATTCTTACAAGGCCTTTCTCTGCATCTATTTCTACGTAATCCCCTGTCTTTAAGACTTGTGTTGCTTGTTTTGTTCCTATCACGCAAGGCAATTTGAGTTCTCTTGCAGTGATTGCTGCATGGCAGGTTATTCCTCCTTCATCTGTTATTATTCCTCCAGCTTTTTGCATTGCTGCTAAGTATCTTGGTGATGTCATTTCTGTGACGAGTATTTCTCCTTTTTGGAGGTTGTCTGCTTCTGAATCAGTAACTACAAGCCGAACTTTTCCCTTCACTTGTCCTTTCCACGCACAAGTTCCTTTTAGTTCTGTAATGTTTGTTTCAGGTTTTTCTATTTGGATGTTTTCTTTTTCTAATATTTTATTTATTTCAACTATTGAATATATTTTATTGTTGTATAGCGCGTATCCTGTTTCTCTGGTTTTTATTTCTTTCAGAGTTTTATTATCAGCAAGTCTGTCAAGATCTTCTGGAGCAACAAGTTTTACATGTTCGCCAAGTGCAGGATATTTTGTTTTGAGAAATGTGTGAAGTAAATCACTCAAGGTGGCAGTGTGTTTTTCTGTTTTTTCTCGGAAAGCAAGCAAGTCATTTTTGAATTGTTGGTTAACATCTAAGTCAAGCTTTGCTATTGTGTAGGGTGTGTTTAGTGCTGCCCAGAAGTTAACGAGTGTTGTGTAATATGTTTTGAATTCAGTGATATTTTCTATTTGTTTTCCGTGAGCATATGGCTCGAGCAACTTCCAGTTTTTCTCAATATCGTCCAGAAGTTGTTTTTGGAATTGTTTATTTTTGCTTTTTTCTATGAGCAATTTGTCAATTTCTTCTAGTTCTTTTTCATTGTAATAAACAGTTGTTTTTCTTTCTTTTGCAGGCATCATGAACAAGTTGTGTTTCACATCATAATCAAGATATTTTTTGTATCCTATTCTATCGCTTTCATTCCATAGGTAGAAGTAGAGTAAGGACATATCTCTGGTGTAGATTGGAGAAAGAGTTATTGCTGCCGTTTTATTCTTACTTAAAATGGTAATTGTTCCAGTATTTGCATCTACTTCAACCAAATCTCCGTCTTTCAAAATTTGAGTAGCAACTTTAGTGCCTATCACGCAAGGTTTCTTTAATTCTCTCGCAACAATTGCAGCGTGACAGGTGATACCACCTTCGTCTGTGACTAACGCTGATGCTTTTTTCATAGCGGGCAGGAATGCAGGTGTTGTCATCTGAGAAACTAATATTGCTCCATCTATCATGTCTGGAATTTGTTCTTTGCGTTTCATTATTTTGACTGTTCCAGTTACTTTGCCTGGATGTCCTGTTTGTCCTTTGATTTCTGTTGTAGCAGGATTTGCTTTTTCAATTGCAAACTGATATTGTGTGTTTTTACTGGCATATTCTTCTAGCGGCATAATGTATTGTTCTGTTGGTGTTACGTACACAAAATTCTTTTTTCTTTCCAGCAAAATGTCTTTTGATGGATGTTTTTCTTTAAGTATTTCTTGTGTAAGTAGTGTTGATTCGCATCCTTTTAAGTGAGGATACAAGTTCAATAAAGTATTTCTAATTACGTTGTCTGCGTCATCAAAGAATGTATCTTCGTTGCGTATGTTATGAGATATTTCAAGAATTTCTTTGGGTGTTTTCTCATTAAGCCCGGGATAATAAAAGAGGCAGAATAGAGTGGTTATTTCATAGAGGTCTTTGATGAATTGTTTTAGGTCTTCAAGAGAATTCAGTTTTCCTTTTTCCAAGACTGGTTTTAATTTGTTTAATTTTGCAGTATATTCTTTAACGGTTTGTTTCATTAAAGAGCTGTCTTTGTTTTTTTCTAAGAAGAAGTTTTGCATGGCATTATATGCTTCTGTACTTTCCCATACTTGTATAATTCCATCAATGATATGAAAAATAGAGGTATGATGTGGGTTTTCAAATCCAATTTTCTTTTTCAGTCCTTCGCTAAGTGCGTATTGGAATACTTCTTCCATAACAATTGAGAAATCTCGTGTGTATGTGTTGATGAAATGAAGTTGATTTTTCTTTAAAACTCTGACAATCCCTTCATTCGCATCTACTTCAACCAAATCACCGTCTTTCAAAACTATTGTTGCTACTTTTGTCCCTTGCAGCGTCGTAATCGGTCTACTCTGTGTAATAAAAAATTTGTCTTTTTCCAATGCCCATTCTACGTCAACTGGAAATCCGTAATGGTTTTCAATGTTAATAATAATTTTAGATAATTCAATAATTTGTTTTTCACTTAATTTTTGTTCTTTTCCTTTTTTTCCTAATTCTTGCCATTCATTACTGTTAACTTCAAACTGCTCACTGTCTACTTCATGCTGTTTACTGCCTACTGCTAACTGTTTACGTACTAATTGCTTGCTCTGTTCTCCGATATGTTTCTCAATAATGTCCAATTTACCTTTCTCTACAACATAACTGTCTGGCGTAACTGAGCCAGATACTATTGCCTCGCCTAAACCAAATCCTGCTTCAATGATTAATTGGTTATAGTCCTGAGTAACGGGGTGCACAGAAAAAGCAATGCCTGAAATTTCGCTTGCGATCATTTTTTGTACAACAACTGCTACAGAGATGTGGTCTTCATGTAATTGTTGTTCAAATCGGTAAAAGATTGCGCGTGGTGTGAATAGTGATGCCCAGCATTTCTTAATGTTGCTTAACAAATCAGTTTTTGTTGTATTCAAAAAAGTATCTAGTTGCCCTGCCCATGCTGCGCTTGCACTGTCTTCTGCTGTTGCTGATGATCTAACTGCTACAAATTCTGCGTTTAATTTGCTAAATTCTTTTTCAATTTCTTGTTTAATCTCCAAAGGAATGTTGCCTCCAAGAATGAGTGCTTGTATTTGTTCAGAAGCATTCTCAATGGTGTGCATTGCTTCTTTATTCACAGAGTGCAAAACAGTATCAATTTCTGTATGCAAATTATTCTCGTTCAAAAATGTTTCAAATGCAGAGGATAACACAACAAATCCAGGCGGTACTGGTAAACCTGCAGATGTCATCTCTCCTAGGGAAGCTCCTTTTCCGCCTGCTAAGGAAACATCTTTTTTTGAAAGCTCACTGAATTGTTTAGTAAAAGACATACGTTCTATCTGAAAAAGCATCTATAAATGGTTTTTGTAAGTGTGCTATATCCATTTAGGTGAGTACTCAATTGGTTTTCCGGTGCTTACTTGTCGTATAGAGCTGCCGTTTGCATACCCTGCGTGTACTTCGCTTGTATCTGGATGTAGTGGATCACGCATTCTGAAGGCAAGGAGTTCTCTTTTTCTGTCAAGAACTTGTTGATCACAATCCATTCCTGGTCGTGTAAGTTCTCGGTATGTGCCTCCGACGCGTCCATCAAGTGAAACAAGAATTCTTGGATTGCTTCCATCTATTCGTCTTGCAATGATTTGGTCATCGCGTGTGTGAACATAACCAGTGGTTCCAAGGCGGAATTCTCCGGTTGTTTCAGTGGTGAGTTGTTGAAAGTTTCCGTTTGATGGATCAACACGGTACAAATTGGTAGCACTGCCATCTGAAATTGCAGCAAGTAGTTCAGAGCGGTCTGGATGCCAGGATATGTCTTGGGTTGTTCCTGGTAAGCTGAGTGTTCGTAAGTTTCTACCAAAACCCTGATTAAAGCTGGCAACATCAACAAGATATACTGTGCCTTCAGCAATAACTGCAAGTTGTGCGTCGTCTGGGCTGTATCTTCCTATGGATACAGTTGTTGGATCAAGATCAAAAATGTTTGCTTCTCCTGCACCATCTCTGTGAAATGGGTTAAGTGTTGTTGTATTGATTTTTGTTAGCACTTTAAGCCCGTCGTGTGTATACTCGATAGCACGAACAGGAGTTACTCCTGCGCTGTGGAATTCAGTGTCAAGTCCAGTATTGCGAGAGTATCGTCTAAGATCTACATCAGTTCCATGTGCGTAACCATATAAAAATTCAGCTCCGCTTGGGTGCCAGGTAACATCGTCTTCTATGGGGTATTTTGTAGAAAAAGTATCGTGGATTCTGCTGGAACCGTCTATTATGCTTAATTCAGGATCTGCAGCTGTTGATTGTCTGTGGATAATGGAAAGACGTGCTTTTCCAAGTGAGCTTTGAGTTGCTCTTGGTGGTGAGCTTGAACTGCTACACGCAATTGCTGCGAGTGGTAAGGATAATAACCATTTAAGTGTATTTCTTCTTCCTTCAAAATCTTTCATATGTTCACCTCGTCCTAAGACACGCTCAATTACAAGGCTGTAATGTAATAAAAATGTTTATTGTCACAAGCAAGGAAAGAATAATGGTTTTTTCTGGAAACTATATTTGATATTTTACTATTTCTTCTCTCATTAGCTTAACTTTTTCTGTTTCTACTCTTTCAATCTCTGCATCAATTCCTGCCAATAATTTTTTTGCATCTCTTTCCTTGAGCGAGTGATAAATCATTTTTGTAATAGGACTATCTTTGAACCAGTTTGGACACGTTTCAAAATATTCGCTAGTTAATACTTCAGAAAGGTTAAAGTTGTTGTGATTAACTAAAGCGTCTTTGCAGCTTTCAAGAATGTGCAATAATTCATTCAATTGCTTTCTTGAGATTTTGTAGTGTTTTTTCTTTGGCATTTTTCTCTCGTTCAGCTTCATATCTGCTAAGTGTTCCCATGAGTCCTCTCATGATCAATCCTTTGTCTTGGTTTGCAATTCCTTGTTCAATATAATCAGTATGTTTCTCGTCTGCTAATCCTTTGACGAGATCACGCACAGTCTCATAATCAATAGGATTTTGATTAATTAAAACAAGTGCTTTGCTTAGTTTTTGAATTGCTTCTAGAATTTCATCCATCCTGGTAGTACTGGTTCAACAACAGGGTAAACATATGGTGCTGCAATTATTAATGCTCCGATTAATATGCTGTGGAACCATGTTTCTCCCATGCCTGGTCCACCGCCTCCTGATTTTACGGCTTGACTTACACCGTGAATTTTGATTGCTGCAACTACACCAATTGCGATTTGTAATCCAATTGCTGTTCCAAGAAGAGGTATTCCTGATAATTGTGGTATTAAGCTTAATACAAATTCTGTGTTCATTGTTGCAAATACAAATAGTATTGATAAGACTAATGCGTGAATCATGTGTCCAAATCGGTGTGAAGGAACAGAGACATCTCTGTGAAGTACGATTGCTTCGTATGCTCCAATAATTATGCCAAGCGCAATTGGAGGACCAATTAATAATTCTGCCATGATTTCACCTCTTTCGATGTTATCAAGTTAAGTGCTTTATTTAAATGTTACTGTGTAACTTTCTTTTTTGCGAGTTCCCATAAGTTTTCAAAGTGTTGTTTATAGGTTTCTGCCATATTTTTGTTTTTAATCAGTACAGCGGTTACTGGGTTGCCCCATGTTACGAGTACAACTTTTTCACCGTATACGAAGGTGTTCGTGGGGTTGAATTGTTTTGATTCGAGGAAACGATATTTTGTATAAGGGGCAGTTTCTTTGTCGAATAGGAAAACTTGTTTTTTCTTGAGGGTTATGACTCGTTCTTTGATTTTGTTTTTGCGTATATCTCGAAAGTATTGTTTCATAAATGTCGGAATTGTTTCTTGGTATTTTGCGTCGTCTATTCCTGTGACAAGCACTTCTTTTTTTGTTTTAATGATGTCTTTTAGAAAATACTTCAAGCCTTCCTTCCCTTTGAACACTTCAACAGATGTATCTTCTTTTGGCAGGTTTGCCATTTCGTGTAATGCGGGAAGTAGGTCATTGAGTTCTTCCTCTTGCACTTCGAGTTTTTTTCTTTTATCCTCGATATATTGCTTGATTTTTCCGGGGTTTGCGGCTTGAAAATGTTTCTTTGCACTGCGATATACCTGACTCACAATCCCTTTGTCCATGAGCTGTTCAAGTTTGTCGTACACGTGCACGCGGTATATGCCTGTTCGTTTTCCTATTTCATATGCAGTGCTGCTTCCAGCTTTCAATAAGTCAAGGTAAATTTTGATTTCGTTTTCTGTAAGTCCGATGTTTCTGAGCACTTCTGTATTCATGTATTTTCTTTTCGTTCTAAACTATTTAAAATTTTCGTACCAATATAGTACGACAATACTTTTTATACTTGTTTCTCGCAGGGGTGATCAGCGAGGTATAACATGGATAGCGACGACTGGAAAACATTTACAACAAAATTGAAAACAGCAATGAACGATGAATATTTGGCAGTGAACAGGGAAAAGAATCCTTTTGCAAAGAATCTTAATGAATTGTCTGCAGCGCAATTAACCTACGCGCTTGGTCAGTACACAATTTTCCCGAAAAATATTGTTTCATTTCTTTCTAGTGTGAGAGATTCTGCAAGAGTCACTGGGTGGACTGAAGTTGATAATGAGCTGACAAGAAACATTGGCGAAGAGCTTGGAACAGAAACAGCAGGAACAACACATTACAATATGCTTGTAACAGGGCTTGCAGAAGGAATTGATAGTTTGCTTGAACGGAATTTTAGAGAATTGGCTGCATCGCCAGCAACACAGGCATTTGTTGATGGGATTCGTTCAAATACTCTTGATAGTAGATTAGCTTATGCAGTGGGAACAGCATACGCTTTAGAGAGTTCAGCAGTTCCTGAATTGGTGATTGTGCAAGATGCAGTGAATCAACTGTTCAAAAAAGTAACAGGAAAACCTATGCAGGAGGGAAAACTGCGTGAATTTTTCCGTAGGCATTTGGATGTGTGGGAGCCAGGTCATGAAGATGGGTTGCGTAATGCATCAGCAAACTACATAACAAGTGGGCAGTCAAAACAAGAATTCGAAGAGGGTTTCCGTAACACAATGGCAACAATGGATGCGTGGTGGACTTGCTTGTATGAAGAAACAATCAACCACATATCAATTGATAATGGAGGGTGGTTACAATGAAAATATGGAACGCAGTGTTGGTATTATTTTTGAGCATTTTTCTTGTAAGTTGCTCAGGAGAGTCAAATGAAACAATCAAGATTGGTTGGGTTGGTCCGTTAACGGGTGATGGTGCATCATTTGGTAAAGATAACTTATTGGGAGTAACGCAAGCAATTGATGATATTAATTCAAACTGGGGAGTAAATAACAAGCAAGTGGAGTTGATTGTTGAAGACAGCCAGCTCGATGAAACACGCATGATTAATGCGTATAGCAAGTTCACACAAATCAATAATGTTAATGTGATTCTGTCGCCTGATTATGGGGGGCTTTTAGCAGTTGTTGACAAAGCAGATCAAGAAAAAGTAGTTATTGTAAACAGTTTGGATACGAGTGATGAATTGGCACGTGCAGGAAAGTACTTGTTTGCAGTAGGTATTCATGATGAGAATATTGGATATGCGCTCGCAGACTTTGCAATCGAGCAATCAACAAGTGTTGCAGTAATTTATAATCAAGATCCTATTACTGCGTTAGTTGATGAAGCGTTTGAAAGAAGATATCAGGAACTAGGCGGCGAAACAGTAATAACTGAAGGATATAAGGATGCAAACAATGACTTTAGAACTATTTTGCTTAAAGTCAAAGAAAAAAGTGTAGCTATGGTTCTCGTGCTTGGGTTTGATGAGTCTGGATTTATTTTCAGACAGGCAAAAGAACTTGGTCTTAATTTCACATTTCTTGCAATGGATACTGTGACAAGTGAGAACTTTTTTGCAAATGCAGGGGATGCTTCAGAAGGAATATATTTCACGTCTTGGGATGCAACAGGCGCAGCATATCAAGAATTGGAAGCAAAGCTTAAAGCAAAGGGAACAGTTCCTCAACAACCGCTGTTTACAGCTGCAGGGTATGATGCGGTTCAGTTTGTTGCAAAAGCCATGAATGGCGGCGAATCTGGCAAAGCGCTGCATGATGCAATGTATGAAATTAAGAATTTGTATGGCATAACAGGAATACTGACGATGAGTCCTGATGGTATTGTAAGAACAGTGAATGAAGAGATGTATCAAATCCAGAATGGTGAGTTCGTAAAGCTTGGCTAATTTTTTATTCGGTCAGCACCATTTCAATCCGTTCTTTACCCGCACCTATGTTTTTTCTTTTTAGTTTAATCTTACCAATTTCTTTTGTGTTTTTAACGTGTGTTCCTCCGCAGGGCATTTTCCAAGTTTCACAAATCCACCACAATAGGTCTGGTTTTTCAGAATCAAATTCTCGTTTTATTTCATGTCCTTCTTCAATAAATTTGTTTGTTGCTTCTTCTATTTCTGGAACAACCTCGTTAAGTGGTTTGTGATAAAGAAAATCCATGCGTGCTTTCTCAGCAGTAACATTTGAACCAATTACTTTCAACTTGCCGAGTTTCTCTTCAACAAAATAATACGCAATGTGCGCAAGCGAATGCAGTTTTCTTAATTTGTCTCTTTTTTCACCATCAATGACAACCTTGACTGTATCACCAACAGAAAAAGTTGGATCTTGTTCCAACACATATTCAATATCAATAATTGCTTCTTTGTCTCCTTGTTTGACTGCTTCAATAACATTTATTCCGTTAATTGTTCCACTGTCTGATTGTTGCCCACCAGAAAATGCAAAGAAAATAGTCTGATCAAGCTTTACGTTTCTGCCATCAATAGAAGTTACTTTAGCTTGGCATTCAGTCAAATAAGGGTCTTGCCAGAATAGTTTTTTGGTCATTTTTTTGAAAGTAAAATCGATAAATATTTAAGGTTGTCGAGTAAATAAATAATTATGACAGAGAACACTCTAATATTGGAAGAATTGCGCGAAATCAAAGCAAAATTATCTAACATAGAGAATAGTATGCCTGATCGTGATATGTTTCTTAACGCTGAAGAAGCTCAGTTATTATCAGAAAGTTTTGCAAATGAAAAAGCAGGAATTACGCGTTCTAGCAAGGACTTACGCAAAGAGCTTGGACTATGAGCTTTGAAGTTCATTACGATAAGCAACCGCAAAAATTCTTGAAAACTGCCGAAAAAGATATTGCAAGGCGACTAATTGAAAAAATTGATTCGCTATTTGTAGACTCGCCAGTTCCTCATGGAGCAAGAACAATAGTTGGGGAGCATGGAGTTTTCAGAGTTAGAGTTGGTGACTATCGAGCATTATACAGAATTAACTATCAAGATAAAAGAATAATAGTAATGAAGCTAGATAAGCGCCCTAATGTGTATGATTAAATTGCATGCTCAAATATTCCTGTTGGCAAGTAATCGCTTGTCACTTCTTCATAAAATAAGGAGGTGTCTTGTATGCGTATGTTAAGTGGATAGGTATTTCTTAATTCTTGCATGATTGTTCTCAATTCTCCTGGTTCTTTTACCAAGATGCCGCATTCAATATTCCAGTGTGCGATTGGTTTGTGTATGAATGATATTTTTGGATGTTGTTTTAAATAAGCAGTTATTATTCTTTCTTGTTCCTGATTAACATTTTCTAATGTGAGCTGAATATTGTAGTGTTGTAATCCTATTTTTTTAAGATCCGGAAAAATATAAAATTGTTTAATTGCTCCTGTTTGCTGTAGTTTTTTGATGCGCTTGCTTATCGCTTCAGGAGTGATTTTAATGATTTTTGAAAGTGAAACTAAATCAATGCGTGCAGTGTTTCTAAGAATGGACAGGATATTTAAATCTGTTTTATCAGGAACTGTTTTGCAGGGTTTTGTTATTTGCTTTTTTTGCACATTGAAATATCGTGAATGAAAATATTCATATGATGTCCATGCAACAACTTCATAATCGCCTATGTGTTGTCCAAATATTTCTTTAAATCCACTTAACAAACTGTTAAGATGGTCTGTACTTTTTGCGTAAAGGTCTACAATAACACTCCATTTTCCTGTTTGTGTTACTACCCAGCTGACAAAAGGGCTGTTCTTTAGTGTAGCGAGGATGTTTTGTTCCTTTTTTTCATCAACATTTCGTAACTCTATGTAAAATGCGTGTTTGGTATATCCGAATATTGCAAAGTCGATTTCTGTGCAAAAACATTTGATAACACCTTTTGTTTGTAATCGTTTGATGCGGTATCCTGCAACTTCTCGTGAAACTCCAACGTATTTGGCAATTTTGCTTATTGATTGTCTGCAGTTTTGTGAAAGTAATTGTAAAATCTTCCAGTCTTTGCTATCGAGTTTCATATTTACTAAAACGAATAAAGATAATATAAATATTTCGTTTTTGTAAAAAAGATACTAAGAAAATTTAAGTTAACTGAAGTAATGACAAATTCAGTGATGGAGGAAAAAATGAAATTAGCGATGACAATGACACTGTTGCTCTTACTAAGTGTAGCATGTGGAAATACAGAAAAAACAAACGAGATACACATTGCAGGTCTTCTGCCATTAACAGGAGATTTTGCTTTGTACGGTACGGATGAAGCAGCAATTGCAGATTTTTTTGTTGAAGAATGGAACAGGGATCATGAACTCAAGCTAAACTTTTTTGTAGAGGACACGCAAAGTAATGCGCGCGTTGCAGTATCAGCATTGCAAAAACTTCTTGTTCAAGAATCTGATGTTGTTATTATTACTCCTGCACCAGCTGCGCTGGCTGTTCAGTCAGTATTAAATGAAAACAGGATTCTTTCGTTTGCTGTTGATGTAAACCCTAATCTTGCAAAAGGTTACATGGTTCAAAATTGGCCAACGAGTGATGAATATGCGAAACAGACAATTGCTGAAATGAGGAGAAAAAACCACACAAAGATGGGTTTGATATATAGAAATGATGAATTAGGTAGTTCAGTGAAAGATAGCATAATCGCTTTGTTTGATGGTGACTTGTTTGTTGAAGCAACAGATCCTGAAACAAAAGATTTTAGAGCACAAATAACAAAAATATCTGCGAAAACTCCTGATGCTATTTTTATCATTGGTAGCGGAGCAACGTTGGGTCTTGCAATAAAACAAATAAGAGCTATTATGGGCAACATTACTATTTACAGCGGTCCAGAAATTGGCTATCCTGATGTGCAAGAGTCAACTGGAGAAGATTTTCACAACATTGTGTATGCAGATTTGAATTTTGATTACACACAACCAAAGCTAAAAGCATTCAAAGAAAAATATGTTGCGCATTTTGGTAGGGAACCTTCACCAGATTCAATTGTAGGATATAATGCGATAGTGTTGTTTACGAGCTGTATTCCGTTTGAAAGCAAAGAAGCCCTACTAACCTGTGTAAAAAATACAGAAGTAGAAGGACTTACAGGAAAGGTCAGTGTAAAGAATAATTTGATTGATTACAGCGAGATTATGACTTTGCAAACTGTCTAATTCTTCATTCCTCTAAAAACATGCACTGTGTGTCCAACAGCAACTCCTTGTTTGTGCAATTCCAAAGCTTCCGTCGCACTTACTTTGTAAGGCGCAAGCAATTCTTTTATTTCTTTCCCCGACTTTTCTGTTGTAGGATTTGTTATTTTATGCTCTTCCAAAACTTTTTTGCTTTCTTCGTACGAATAAAAGTCAAAGGAAGTCCCATATTCTTTTTCTAATTTTGAATACCCAATGAAATCAATGAGCGCTTCTGTTTGCTCTTTGAAGCCAACAAGCACTTCTTGCAGTTGCAAACCACATTCGTCAAATAATTCCTCAACCAAATTCATAGGAATTCTGCCGCCAAGTTCTGTAATAATTGAACCATTTTGTTTTGTTATTTTTTTAGCGCTTTGAAGATATGCGTATTGTGCTGCTAATGCCCAGCCCACAAATTTTTCAGGAGGCTGATATTTGTCGTACAGTTCTGATTTCAGAAAAGTTCCTTTTTCTGCGCCTTTTGTTAAGTCTTCTTCGCCGCTTGCTGGCAGGTTTGGTATGTTTGCGTGAACAAAGTCAACTAAATAATCAGTCTTTTCAATTGGTTCGCAGAATGAGCCAACAAGAGGTATAAAGTCAATATTATTTTTCTCTAATGAATTGTTGAGGTTAAAAATTGTTCCTTTCAATATTTCTGCATCAACATCTGTTACAATTACATTTTTAAGTTGGTCTTTGAACAAGTGAACAAGAGCGATTGCTTCTACTCCACTGCAAATGCCTACAATTGCTGCATCTTTGATAATTTTATGCTCAGAAGCAAATATTCTCGTGAGTTCTTTGCAAGCAACAGCAGTGTAGAATGCCCAGTTGTCTTCTATTTTTTCTTTGTAAGGATACATTCCTTCTGTTTCTATGATTTCTATTCTGCCTGTTTCAATTCCTGCTTGTTGAAACAAAGGAGTTATGTTTACTTTCTTTCCATGCATGGACTTAAGATAAAGATATCATTTTTATTCTTTTTGAATATGCTGTATATTGGAAATAATTATAATCTTGAAAGCACAATTTTGGATAATGTATCTAAAAAAATTACAAACAGAACTTGAGAATCATTTGGGCGTAACGCATCCTTTTTTATCAAAAATCAACAATTTATCAACAGAACAACTAAAGATATTTGCATCCCAATTTTATTTGTACGTGAGGGAATTTCCTAGACTGATGGGCGCAATAGTTTATACTATTTCTGACGAGAAAGCAAGGTTACCTCTTGTACTTAATTTAATTAATGAATGTGGAGGACTAATAAATCTTGAAAAGTTAGATGACTCACATACACATCCTGCGCTATTCAGACGTTTCACACAAAAACTAGGAATACAAGATGATTACTTGGAAAAAACAAAACCGTTAAAATCAACAAAAAAATTTATTGATGCATACAAAAAACTATATTTGCAAAGCAGTGCCATTAAAGCACTCGGCGCAGTTGGTCCTGGAACAGAATGTGTTGTGCCAAAAATGTATGTGCCAATTCTTGAAGGACTAAGAAAGAAAAAAATGTTCTCAGAAAAAGATCTTGAGTTCTTCAGCTTACATTTACCAATTGATGAGGAACATTGCGAAATGATTTGCAAAGTGCTTGAGCCAATGTTGAAAACTAAAAGAGATAAACAAGAAGCAAGAGAAGGAGCTCTTGAAGCATTAAATGCGAGAAAAAATTTTTGGGAAGGGCTCGATAAAGAAATTTTTGGTTAATGCTGCTTTTTTCTTCGTCAATAATTTATTTTCTTTTTAAACACCTTCATTCAAAACCTGAAAACATTACGAACACATTCAGAACCTTTACGCGTTTTTCACCGAAAGGCTTCTTAAGAAGTAAAATAATAAGAAAAATACGGCGGCGTTGGCGAGCCAGGTACGCCGGAAGGTTGAGAGCCTTCTGTCCGAAAGGACTCCAGGGTTCAAATATCTTACGGTTTTGTGCCGAGGTATTGAAAATCCCTGCGCCGCCGTACCTTTAATACTAATGGTGATAGTATGTTCATTAACTACAAAAAATTAGACATTTACCATATGGCGCATCACTTTGTGTTGGAAACGTACAAGCTCTTGGAAGCTTTCCCTGCCATGGAAGCCAATAACCTAACCTCCCAACTAAGACGTGCAACCACATGCCTTCCGTTAAATATTGCTGAAGGCAGAGGTGCACGTTCAAACAAAATATTTCTAAATTATTGCATTTTTTGCTACAGATCTTGTTTAGAAGTTGAAGCTTGTTTATTGCTTGCAAAAGATCGTCACTACATAACAGAAATCCAATACGATAACCACTTCGAAAGATTAACTCATTTTATCAGAAAACTCTATCGCTACATGCAATACTTAGAAAGCAAAATAGGAGATAGAAAAACAGACAAAACAATGTGGTATAGACACGAAAAGTGGAAAGTTGAACAAGATAGGAATATGAAAGGGGAAGACATGGGAAGTTTGTGTTAGTTTATATTACATCTAGCTCTCTTGCTATTTTTAGCATTTCCTGAGTATCAGTATCGCGGATACATTCTTGGGCTTGTTCCCAAAATAAGTGTTGTGTTTTGGCCCACTCAGAATATTTTTGTTTGGCGAGTTTAGTATAGAAGTAAGTTCCTTCATCAATAAATTTGTTCTTTGCAAGAATTCTATGAACATGCTCTTCAAAATCAATTCTATTCTCAGTTATGTACTTGCTACTGAATAAAACAAGTGTTGTTGGCAATACTTTAAATAAACTATCAGCATCACTTATTGCTTTTGCTTCATTTGATATGTTGAGATTTCGTTCAAAAGTGTTTGCAGCGAGAACAATGTTTTCGATTTTTATAACTTCTTCCTCACTATAACTACATTCATCAAGTAACTTCGCGCGATATTCTTTTGCATCTTCTGGTTTTGAATCTGATTTAACAATATAATTCAAATCATGAACTAGTGCTGCGCTTTCAACAAGAAATAAATCAGCGTTAAGTTCTTCTGCAAAAATAAGTGATTTTCTTCGCACAAATTCTATATGGTGCCATCCGTGAAATAGTAGTTTATCTTTGTTTTCAAAATAAACTTTTTTGAGGTTTTCTTTTAGTTTTTGTAATTTATCTTTTTGCATTAGAAATCAAAGTTCACACTATGTATTAAATAATTTCTAAAAATTAAAAATAAGACCAATCATAGTTAGCAATGAAAATAAGGTATGTGCGTTGGGGAGTGCGGGCTGAACAACTCGTTACCTTGTTGCGTACACCCCACTTCCATTAAACAGCTCTTTTAGCCATGCACTATGAAGGCTCTTTTTGAGGGGGGCTTCGTTCTTAGATGCTTTCAGAACTTATCCCGTAGCGCGTAGCTGCCCGGCCTGCCTTGTCAGACAACCGGTACACCAGTGGCGCCGAACTTTCGTTCCTCTCGTACTAGAAAGTCCTTCCTCTCAGCCTTCTTACATCTCCAGTAGATATCAAACCAACTGCCTCACAGCGTTGTGAACCCAGCTAACGATCCCTTTTAACAAGTGAACCCCTTCACCCTTGGCTGGTGCTGCCCAGCCAGGATAGGAAGAGCCGACGTCGATGTAGCAAACCGCGCCGTCGATGTGAACTCTCAGGCGCGACGACTCCATTATCCCCGGAGTAACTTTTCGGTCATACCCGACCCCCACTAAGGAGGTACGGGGGTTCGCTAGGCCCTACTTTCGTACCTGGATCCGCTCATGTTAGGGATCCAGTCAGGCCTACTTATGCCCTTGCACTCTACGTCCGATTTCTGACCGGACTGAGTAGACCTTAGGGCGCAAATGATATTGTTTCATCTGCGTGCCGCCCCAGCCGAACTGTCCGCCAGCAGCTGTCCTTCTTGCGAAGTGAGCAGCGCAAGAAACAAGGTGTGGTGTTACATTTTTGCCTAAATGCATTTCTGACGAAATACACCTCAATCAGCTCCCACATACGCTATACAATACTCCTCGCGTTACAACTACAAGCTACAGTAAAGTTTCACGGGGTCTTCGCTTCCCACTGGAGATCTCTGGACTTCGCACCAGAATGTAGTGTTCAGAGGGTTCTAGTTGGGGACAGTGACGACCTCGTTACGCCCTTCATGCACGTCACCATTCAAATGACAAGGCATTACGCTACCTTAAGAGAGTTATAGTTACTCCCGCCGTTTAACGGTCCTTAAACCCGTTGAACCGGGTGTTTGGATACCGTCACTGGGCAGACGTCACCGGCTATACAAGGCTTTACAGCTTAGCAGCCGGTTGTGTTTTTGGTAAACAGTCGGGTCATCTTAGTCAGTGCCCCCTGCAACCGCCACGCATGTGCGCACGGACGCAGGGACCCCTTAAACCGAAGTCAGGGGGCTAATTTGCCGAGTTCCCTCAACTAGATTAGTCCTTCACACTTTAGGCTTCTCACCTAGGGGCACCAGTGCTGGTTCTGGGTACAGATATTCATGATTTTTCTTTATTCCATTTTCATGGACTCCAGGCATTAACGGAATTTCTCATAGAGAAACTATTCTTAACTTTCATCCAGTTCTCATCATAACGATACTCCCTGGATGTGTATTAATTAGCGCAAAAGACAATTTGCGTCCGCCTAGCCAAAAGCGTCTGAAACAAAGCTTGTGTTGCCACGCATACATGAATAGTTCCGGAATATTAACCGGATTCCCTTTCCTCACAGACACCACTTAGGTGTTCAGTTAGGACTGACTGACCCTTGGCTGATCGACATTGCCAAGGAACCCTTGCCCTTTCAGTGGACATGATTCTCACATGTCTATGTGCTTACTACCGCCAGGATTTTCATTATTGCCCGGTCCCTCCCTCCTCTCGGAGAAAGTTCTGCCCGGACAACACGCCTGCCTAATACAACCTTTTGGGTTGTCTACAGTATCGGTGACTCATTTAGCCCCGTCCATCTTCGGGACCCGCGCTCTTAGCGGGTAAGCTGTTACACACTTTTTAAAGGGTGGCTACTTCTGAGCCTACCTCCCCGGTGTCTCTGAACGCAGATTCCCTTTGCCCGTTCACACTTAATGAGTACTTTGGGACCTTAACTGTAGTCAGGGTTGTTCCCCTCTCGGACATACACCTTACGCATATGCCCCGTCTCCCGAGGTCTACGACGCTATATTCTTCGGAGTTGGACACGGAACCGAGGGATTGCTCCCCCTAAATTCCCAATCCGTCGCTCTACAAACATAGCGGTCTCGCTCGAGGCTAGACTAACGCCTACTTCGACAGGAACCAGCCATAACCGATCTCGATTGGCTTTTCACCCCTAATCCAAAGTCAGAAGAACGCTTGTACACAGAACCTCTTCTGGCCTCCACAGGGTTTTACCCCCACTTCACCATGCCCTGGATTAGATCGATCGGTTTCGGGTACATACTCAAGTGACTTCCGGCGCTTTCACACCGCGCTCCTCATTGCTTGCGAGCTTGTTGCTTTCGCTGTGGCTTCCTCTCGTAGAGAGTTAACCTTGCCACTCAAATACACTCCCTGGCACGTTATTCTAAACGTACGACACAACTCCTTAGAGCCGTGCCATCCTATGTCTATAAGGTTTCAGGTTCTTTTAACTCCCTGTCACGGGTACTTTTCAACTTTCCCTCACGGTACTTGTTCGCTATCGGTCTTGATACGTATTTACGGTTGGAAGTTAGTGCCTCCCAAATTCCTGCTTCGTTTCCAGGAAACAGTACTCTGGAGCTCTCCACGGCTTGCTCGGTTACTGTTACGGGGGTTTCACCCTGTTTCCCGGCACGTTCCAGTGCACTTCACATTTCCAAGCGAGGCCTAAAAGGAGGTCCGTAACCCCACATCTCTGACAGGTTTCCATGCCAGATTCGGTTTGCCGTTTGCGGTGTTCAGTCGCCCTTAATTAGCCGCATCTCAATTGATTTCTTTTCCTTCAGGTACTAAGACGTTTCAATTCCCTGAGTTCCCCAACCTTTCGGTTTCTATGCGGAAGTCCGATTCAGAAACCCCCGGTTCAAAAGCTACATACGCTTCGCCGGGGCATTACGCAGTTAGTCGCGTCCTTCATCGGCGTCTCAAGCCAAGTCTTCCACCTTATAGAGTTTTTTTTTCACTAAAAGTAAAGTATTTACTATTCTAGTGCTTATTCCAAAGCTAACTATGATCGGTCTCATTAAAATGAATCTGATCTCAAGGATACATTTTTTGACCTTTCATCAACAATTTTCATTGTTGATAATTTCACGATATTTGTGAATGTGATTTTTGGTTTCGCATGGACGCTGCGAGATTCGAACTCGCGGCCCCTCGCTTGCAAAGCGAGTGCTCTACCAGGCTGAGCTAAGCGCCCAAACAGTAGGCGGCAAGTAGTAAGCAGTTGACAGTTTGTATCTGTGAACTGCATACTGTTTTACTGCTTACGTTTATGATAATAAAAGAGAAAGTACCTTATTTCAATTCAATTGTGTTTTTTCTTTAAAAAAGAAAAAAGGAGGTGATCCATCCGCAGGTTCCCCTACGGATACCTTGTGACGACTTAACCCCCCTTACTGACCTTAGGTTCGAACTGTTTACTCAACAGGGCTCACCTGAAGCCTGCTCGGGTGATTTGACGGGCGGTGTGTGCAAGGAGCAGGGACATATTCACCAGACGATGCTAACGTCTGATTACTAGGGATTCCGGTGTCATGAGGGCGAGTTGCAGCCCTCAATTCATACTAAGGTCATGTTTCGAGGCTTGGCTTCACCTTTCGGTGTTGCATCCCATTGTCATGATCATTGTTGCGCGCGTGTAGCCCAGAAGATTCGGGACGTACAGACCTACCGTAGCCTGCGCCTTCCTCCTTCTTTCGAAGGCAGTTTCCACAGTGTGCTCGCTCGTCCTTGCAGACGCGTTAGCAACGGTGGACACAGGTCTCGCTCGTTGCCTGACTTAACAGGACATCTCACGACACGAGCTGACGGCGGCCATGCATCACCTCTCGGCTCGTCTGGTAAGCCCTTCAGACTGACCATCATTCTGCCGGCGCCTCTGGTGAGATTCTCGGCGTTGATTCCAATTAAACCGCACGCCGCACCCCTTGTAGTGCTCCCCCGCCAATTCCTTTAAGTTTCAGACTTGCGACCGTACTTCCCAGGTGGCATGCTTAACACCTTCGTTTCGACACTACACAACCTCGTAGATTGTGTAACATCTGGCATGCAGCGTTTACGGCTAGGACTACTCGGGTATCTAATCCGGATCGCTCCCCTAGCTTTCATCCCTCACCGTCGGATCCGTGTTAGTAAGCTGCCTTCGCCATTGGTGGTCCTCCTGAGATTATCACATTTTACCGCTCCCTCAGGAATACCGCTTACTTCCCCCGGTCCCTAGTTTGGTAGTCTACCCCGCACGCCGTCCCGTTAAGCGAGACGATTTCACAGAGCATTTGCCAAACCGGCTACGGATGCTTTAGACCAAATAATTATGGTTCCCACTTGTGGCGCTGGGGTTACCGCGGCGGCTGGCACCAGTCTTGCCCACCACTTATTCTGCAAGGTATTTACCCTTACAAAAAGCCTACGGAAAACCGTAAGCACTCGGAATCCCCTCATCACGCTTTCGCGCATTGTGAAGGTTTCGTAACTGCTGCACCCCTTAGGGCTAGGACCAGTATCTCAGTGTCCTTCTCAGGGCTCCCACTTTCATGGCCCTTACCCGTCTTAGGCTTGGTGAGCCATTACCTCACCAACAACCTGATGGGCCGCCGACCGATCGTGAAGCGACGAATCTTTCTGGAAGATCAGGATTCCACACGAAATTCCCTATCCGGTATTATCCTCAGTTTCCCGAGGTTATTCCAGACTTCACGGCACGTTATCGACGTGTTACTGAGCAGGCCGCGTTGCCTTGCGGCAAACACTTGCATGTCTTAGTCGGATTCCGATAGCAGCAACCTCCTGCAGGATAAACAGGTATTGTTAGAAAACAAAATTGTTTTTCTTTGCAGAGGTTATTTTTGGACTATATTCGAAGAAACCTAACGCAGTGTTAGGAGCCGTTAATTGCCGTGATAAATGTTTGGTTTATTTTACGGCAATTACTGTTCGGAAAAATTAACTAATTTTGTTAATCACTTAATTTTTCCGTTACTTCGCGTTCCCATTTGTAGAATTATTCTACATAACCACTTATGGTCGCAATCGTATTTTTATTAATATAGAATTGACTTAAGGTACTTCCTCATACTCAACTTTGTTGAGCACTCATTCTATGAGCTTATTTTGCCCTCCTCAGTTTTCCCGAGGATTTGTAGAAGTTTTGCCGGAACATTTACCGACTTGGAGATGATTTTATTGAGGAAAAGGGGGTCATATTTAAAGCTTTCTGTCGAACTTCACTTTATTTTTTTCGTATTACACAAACGACGTATTCGGATTTTTTCGCTTTATCAACTTGTTTGTTTGCATTAACCCATCATACCATGCAACAAATTCAAAGTCGATTTGTTCTATTAATAATTTAAATTCTTCTGGCGAGATAAATTTGTATTTATTTGGTTGATATAATTTGATTTTTTTCCCTGAATCATGGACGAGCAATGTTAAGTTTTCTTGTAGTAATTGTTTTGATATGTTGATTAGTTTCTTTTCATAAATTGTTGTATGCAGATGCCATAATGGGGCTGTTTGGAAGTTTGTATTTATGTTTGATTCTTACGGTTAACTTTAAACTGTTTGCTAAGAACGAATTTATCTTCCTGCTCGCTTACGTTTCTCTTTCTTCATGCGCTTTCGCTGCCATTTCCAGCGCATTTGCCGTTTTTTCTTCCAACGTCGAGAACTTCTTTTCATTTACGTACTTGGCAAAAGGGGCTGTTTATAAACATTGCGCTTCTGAAAGAGAGCAGTGTTTAAAACTGAAAACTCAGTTAATACTGTTTGCAGGGTAAATATTATATATTATTAGCAAGCATTTTTTTTTATGGCGATTGAAAAAAAAGAGTCACGTTTCTCTGCTGAAGGGGCAAATTATGCAGGGGTGTTACGTGGGTTATCCAGAGAGCTTCCTCCTGAAAGAAGAGAGAAACGTCCTGATAGGTATGAGTATGAAGTAACCTGTGTTGCACCGTCTGGCTTGGAGGTTACTATTGCAAGCGATAATTATCAGTCTGCACTTGATGATGCAGCAAAAACTGTAGACTGTCCTTCAACAGAAGTTGTTGTAACAAGAATAAAAGCAACAGCAGTATATGTTGACAGAAAACTTATTCCAGATCCTGAACCTGAGGGAGAGCCAGTAAGTTTTTTAGGAGGTTTGCTAGCAAGATTGGCTGGAATGAAGGTTGTTAATGGAAGAGCGTATGGTTCTGACCAATTTCGGTATAAGGGTCAAGAGTAATTAAAAACAACACTTTTTTAAACAGATTATTTTAATCAAAATTTTATTCGCCGAAGTAGTATAGTCCGGTCAAGTATGCGAGGCTTTCGTGGTTATACCAAAGAGACCTTGAAACCCGGGTTCGAATCCCGGCTTCGGCATACAAAGTATGGCGAAGACGGAACGAGAAAACGTTGTTTTCTCTCCTTCGGCTTCGGCATTACGAAGTTATGACGAAAAGAAAAACATTTTTTGTTTTTCTGCTTCGGCATTTTAAACTGCAAACTTTTTACTGTTTACTTCAAGAGAAAATAATAAGGAGGGTTTCGCCAATGCTCAACCCTCCGATGGGCCCGAGGAGATTTGAACTCCCGACCACTGGTGGGCTTAGTTCTTGTTGGCTTTTTGTTTCCAGCAAGTGTCATATAAGACCAGCGCTCCACCAGACTAAGCTACAGGCCCAATAATTGGTTTTTTGATTCATTTTTAAATGTTTTCAGTGTGTTGTGTAACCAATAGAGGTTAAGTTTTGGTTCTCTGAGCTCTGGCTTATTTCCTTGTTATCAACTGTTTGATGCAAGTAAATGCTCTTGGTGCATCTTTTGATTTTAGAATAAATGTTAGTTCTGTTAATGTTGAGACGATTTCTATTGTGTTTATGTCTTCCCATGTTAGTTCTCTTGTTACTAAATAAAAGAATCCTGGCGTGTCGAGAAAATCGAGCGGTATTGTTATTGTGAGTGCGCTGAGGTCATCAATGATGTGTGTTACTGTGTCTTTTTTGAATTTGTTCAAAACTGATTTTTTGTGTTTTTGATTGGTTATGATTGTTATTTCGTAAATACCGTGTGTTAGTGTTAGAAAGTCTCCTCTTGGAAGGTCTACCAGTTCTGGCAGTTGTTTTGTTGCTTCAATGTTTTGCTTGTTTTTTTCAACAGTGATCTCGACTAAACCGTCACGGATGATTAGATCGCATTGCTCGTTGAATTTTAGTGTTTTGACAAAGGCAGTTTCTAGTTTTTCGTTCATTCTGCGCAATGCCATCATAACTGCTGCATGTGTTACTGGTTTGTTGAGTTCTTTTTCTACTTCGTTGAGAATGTTGTCTGCAAGTGCTCCGTAATTGATGATTCCTTTTGTGAGTGCTTCCTGCAAAAATGGACGTTGTTTGACGATTTTTTCTACAATGTGGGCTACAGTTACCATACTAAAAAAAGACTTAACCAAGTTTATAAATTTTGTTATTTTGATAACAGAAAGTTATTTTTGTTTTATCCAGTTTATTGAGATATGAGTGATTCTAATTGTTAAAAGAAAAAATAATGCAATTCAGACTTTTTTTCGAATTAGTCTTTGGTTCAGCATTTTTTTAGGGGATTCCAATCAAGTTCCAACGAATAGGAATATTTTGCCAAAGACTAAAAAATACCAATATTTCAAATTACTAATGGGAAAAGTAAGAATAGCACCACTAAATAATGCCATTCCAATTCCTCCTAAACTTCTTCCCCAGAATCGTTTATTTGAATACAGTTGATAAGGTATCAATGCGCTCGCCGGGAATTGAACCCGGTCCCCAACGTTGGCAACGTTGTATCATACCACTAGACTACGAGCGCTTATTTATTATTTTTTTAGATCTGAACCCGCTCTTTAAAAAGTTTGCGAGACTGTAACCTAAGAAACAGAAACCAATTCTCTTTCTTCAAAAGGTCCAGCTATAGCGATAGCTGGATTTACAAAATATTTGTTTGCAACATATTGCACTTCTGCGCTTGTTACTTCGTCAATTAATTTTGGATAATTAATGTCGTGTTCGTAACCTAGTCCTTGGATTTCGTATAATGCCAGGTAATTTGCTTGATCTTTTGTTTTTTGATGGTCTAAAAAGTAAAACCCTTTGAGTTTTTGTTTGACCATTGCAAGTTCTTCTTCGCTTACTTTTTCATTGCGCAATAGTTCAACTTGTTCTGTAATGCCTCCTAGTGCTTGGTCTTTGACGTCTCCTCTGCTCATCATTGTAATTTTCATAAAGCCTGTGCTGCGAACGCTTGGCGTAATTGCATATGCTGTGTATGCTAGTGCTCGTTTGTCTCGTAATTCATAGAATAATCTGCTTCCTGATCCTGCTCCTAGGATGTTGCTTGATAATTTTAATGCGGGGAAATCTTCGTGTGTTGCAGGGATTAGCTGGTATCCTTGGTTGATGTAGAAGCTTTCTATGTTCATTTGTTTTGTTTGAACAGTCTTCTTTGATCTCTGTGGCAAAAATGTTGTTTGTTCTCGTATTCTTGTTGATTGCATGTTTCTGAACAAAGAGTGTATTGCGTTAACAGTGCTTTTTTCGCGAATGTTTCCTGCAACAGCGATTACAATATTGTTCGGAGCATACCATTGTTTATAATATTTAACAAGGTCTTCATGAGTTATTTTTTCAATTGTTTCTTTGTAGCCTGCGGGAGGGTGTTGGTATGGGTGTCCTTGGTAGAATGTTGTCATAAATACTTCCTCGATAACACTGTTTGGCTGGTCTTTTTTTGCTTCGATTTCTCCGAGAATCAACTTTCTTTCGCGTTCAATTTCTTCTGTATCGAATGTTGGGTTTAATATTACATCTTGGAGTATTTCGAGTGCTGTGCTTATGCTGTCGCTTGGGATTTCAATGATTATTTCGCTGTATTCTACAAATGTTTTTGCTTCAATTGTTCCTCCTGCTTCTTCAATTTCTTTGGTGATTTGGTCTCTGGTTCTTTTTGTTGTTCCTGCGAGAATCATTCTGTTTGTGAAGCTGCCCAGTCCATGTTTTTCTCCGTCTGTAGCAATGCTTTTTTTAACCAGAAGATCTATTGCTGTCATTCCTGTGTCTGGGTTTTGTTTAAGTAAAAGTGTGAGTCCGTTGCCAAATACATATTTGCTTCCTGCTTCTGTATGTTCTTCATATTGAATCGTAGTGCAGCCAGCAAGTAAAACCAATAATATCAGAATCTTTTTCATATTTTTGGTTTTACCTCGTAAAGAGTGTATCCTTTGAAATAATTATTTGCAACGCGTTGGATGTCTTTTGCTGTTACTTTGTTTATGTTTTCTATGAATGTGCTGTACTCGTGAATGTTTCCGTCTATCCATGCGTTTCCGATGTCAAATCCTATTTGGAAAACTTCTTCGTGTGATTTTAGTCTTTCTGCTTTGATGATTGTTTTTGCTTTTTTCAGTTCTTCCTCACCAACAGTTTCTGTTTTGAATCTTTCTAACTGTAAGAGCACTTCTGCTTTTGCTGCTGATGTTTTTTCAGGTTCTACGATAATGATTGTTTCAAATGCTCCTAGTTCGTTAAGTGCGTAATAATTGCTTTTTCCGCTTACAATGAGATGTTTTTCTTTTTTGATTTCTTTTTGTAGTCTTGAGCTTTCTCCTTCTGAAAAAATCGTGTTTAGTAAAATAGCAGCGTATTTATCTTTGTGTGAAGCTTCTGGCATGGTGTATCCTATTGCGATGTATGTGTTGCCTACATTTTTTTTGCTTGTTGCGTATTTTGGTGTCGTGTTTGGCAGTTGTACTGGTCTGATTTGTTTTGGCAGTTCTTTTGGTTTGAAGTCTTTGAATGCATCTTGTACTTTTGCAATGGTTTCTTCTTTGTTTATGTTTCCTGCAATTATAATGTTCATGTTGTTTGGAACATACCAGGTGTTGTAAAATTCCTGCAATGGTTCTTTGTTCGCTGCTGCTTCTATTGTTTCTTTGTATCCGATGATTGGGTGTTTGTATGGGTGTTCATCAACTAGTAATGATGTGAATTTTTCGTCAAGGTATTGTTCTGGGTTGCTGTCTACAAGTCTTTGTTCTTCAAAAATGACTTCTTTTTCTTTTTGTATTTCTGTTTCATCAAATAATGGGTTGAATAGTAAGTCTGTCATGTATGGGAATATTTCCTCAAATTTGTCTGCTGGTACTGTAACAAAGTAGGTTGTCCAGTCAAGGGAGGTCATTGCGTTAAGGTCTCCTCCGAGTGATTCTACTTTTTTGTGGAAGCTGCCTACAGGTTGTGTTGCTGTTCCTTTAAACCAGATGTGTTCAAAGATGTGTGCAATTCCTTTGTATTCCAGAGGTTCGTCTTTTCCTCCTGCGTGTACCCAGAATTGGATTGTTACAAGGGGTATTGATGGAATTTCTTTGACAGTTACTGTTAATCCATTTTCAAGAACAACTGGTTCAACTTTCTGGTCAAGTGCAGTGTATGGCACGTTTACTAATCCTAACGGGTTGTACCAAAAGCTTGCAATAGTTATTGCTAAAATAATTACTACAAAGATAGCTAATAAGCTATTGTTTATCCTCTTTTTTCGTCCCATTGATGGGATTAAGAAGCTCTGTTAGATATTTAAATGTTTGGAAGAAAGAAAAAATAAAATTTAATTCTCTTTATGCGTCTTTTACTGCTTTAAGCAAATCATCTTTCTTATCAGTTCGTTCCCAACTATATCCTTCATGGCCAAAATGCCCTCTTGCTGCAGTCTTTGCATAAATTGGCCTTCGTAAATCTAACTGGTCAATTATTTGTCTTGGTTTTAATCCAAATACTTTTCTGACAGCAACTGCAAGCTCATCATCAGTAACACCATCTGTTGACGTTCCAAACGTATTCACATTAACTGAAACAGGCTCTGCAACACCAATCGCATACGCTAACTGTACTTGACACGCGTGCGCCAATCCTGCATTAACAATATTCTTTGCAATATACCTTGCCATGTACGCTGCAGATCTGTCAACTTTGCTTGGATCTTTACCTGAAAACGCACCACCGCCATGCGTTGCAGGAAAACGCAACGAGCCACTGCCGTACGTATCAACAATAATTTTTCTGCCTGTTAAACCTGCATCAGCAGCTGATCCGCCAAGTACAAATGCACCTGTTGGATTAACATGATAAACAGTATCAGCAGTTACTAATCCTTCTAGTGCAGGATCAATAACAAGGTTTTTTACGTCTTCAACAAGTTGTCCATGATCAACACCAGGTGCGTGTTGTACTGATACAACTACTGCTTGAACTGGCCTTGATGTTGGATTGCCAAAATTATCATACGCAAGAGTTACTTGAGTTTTACCATCTGGTTTTATGTAACTGATGGTTCCATTTTGTCGTGCATCATCCAACCTTAAACCCACTCTTCGTGCAAGGCTTAACGCTAACGGCATTAATTCAGGAGTTTCATTTATTGCATAACCAAACATCATTCCTTGATCGCCTGCTCCTTGTTCAGCGTGCAACCCTTTTCCTTCATCAACACCCTGCGCAATATCTGGGCTTTGTATTTTAATCCAATCAACTACGTGCATGTCTGAATCAAGACCTTCCAATGTTGCACTGGTATATCCAAGATCACGCACGGCTTTTCGCGCAACACGCGCAATGTCAGGTTTTGCTGAGGTATTAATTTCTCCCCCAATGTGGAGCGTATTTTTTCCTGGTGCAAATGTTTCAACACCTGCACGTCCATTCGGATCTTGTGCAAGGATTTCATCAAGCACGCTGTCAGATACAATATCGCAAACTTTGTCAGGGTGTCCTGGAAGGACAAATTCAGCAGTAAATAGTCTTTGTGTCATAATTTGTAACTTCTTTGAGAAATATATAAACATGACTGTTAAGCAAAATATAATATTCTGCGCAAGATTTTTAAAGGGTTTGATGAGTTTTAGAACTTAAATAAGAGCCCGTGGTCTAGCGGTTATGACGTCTCGTTTACACCGAGGAAGTCCCCAGTTCAAATCTGGGCGGGCTCATTCATTTCAATAGCACTCTGTGCTTCATAAACAAAATTGAAACCAGATTTGAACATGTCAGAAATTCACAAAAATAGTTCATAATTGTGTGAATTCCAAGAAAATGCTCACATTTTCTGGACCAAAAAATCCCTTGGATTTTCTTGGTTCTGAGCATACTCAAGAATTGCAAACATTTGTTTTTGGCAATTCTTGACATCTGCGGAACTACGTTCCTTGACTTCTCGTTCACTTCGTGAACTTCGAAGAATCTGGACGGACGCAGTCATTTCTGATTTATTTTTGCATATATTTTTATAATCATAAATTATTTATCTTTTGTGTCAGAAACAATTTATGAGTGTAAAACGCAGGAAGGAAGAAAAGCAGTTAATTGGCTTGTTGTTTTTCAGAATAGCAGTGTTGTTCGTTTGATAAAAAATCTTGGCTCTCGAAATGAGCAGGAAGTTAAACTGGTTCGTTTTGCCAACTCAAGTAATATATCTGATTTTGATTCTAAAAAAGTTATGCGAGTTCAGGAAAGGTTTGTTTTTATTGAAAACAGAAAAGAAGTTACAAGCGGTCCTGTTATTTTTGTGGTTAATCTTTCTTTAAGAAGCAGTTCTGGTGGCAGGTTACCAAAACAAGAGGAGCCTAGAAAAAGTGGTATTTCTGGTTTGTTGCGAAGTTTGCGTAAGTTGGTAGGTGCGGCATAATGGCAAAAAGAATGTACTCGTGTGAAACAAAAACTTCGAAGTATGTGATGAGGTTTGATGATGGTGTGTTGAAAGTATTTCAAAACATGAGAACAAGAGAAAAATACAATCCTAATATCGTGTTTGTGCGGGCTAAGAGCAAGTCACCTGTTGCGCTTACAGAGGAGTTTGTACGCTCAAAGGCGGTTATTGGAATGCATTTCTTTTTTGTTGGTGATAAAGTAAGTACATCTAGCGAAATAAAATCAGTGTTTGTTTTTGGTTCTGTTGATGCTGGTTCTGAAGCTGCACAAAGAGAAATAAAAAGACCTGTTCTAAAAAAATGGTGGCAGTTTTGGAAATAGTTTTTAGGCATTTATGTATTTTTCTGAATAACAATCTTTTAATATTAGATAAACAATTCTTGTAGTATGGGACATTTATCTGCAACCAGAGATCCAACAACACTTGCTGACAGTTTGGATCAGACTTCTTTGACTGCATTAACGCATCTTCATCTTGAAGTTACTGCTGGTTGTAATGAGCGGTGTGTTGAGTGTTGCACAGATTCAAGTCCTGAAACTTTTTCTCGTGATATTTTGCAGGAGTATGGACTGAATTTGATCTTGTAGTAACACCAGAGCATATTCTGAATTATTCAATGGGAAGAAAGAAATAATGTTAATATATCCACAAATCTTTATATAGTATTCTTTTTTTATTCTCGATATGCAAGATCGTGTGTTTTCATTGCTTGTTGACAAGGACGAGATTAGTTGGAAGTCTATTATTTTGGATCTTGTGCGTTCTGGAGAAATTGATCCGTGGAATGTTGATATTTCGTTGTTGACAAAAAAGTATCTTGAGCGTTTGCATTCATTAAAAGAGTCTGATTTGAAAGTAAGTGGCAAAGTTGTATTGGCAGCATCAATTTTGTTAAGGCTAAAAAGTTCTAAGCTTGTTGGTGCTGATTTGGATGAGTTTGATAGATTGATTGCATCAAATGATCTTTCACAAGAGCAGTTTTATGATGAGCTTGAGCAGGAGTTAACACAGCACGAGGATAAGCCTGATATTGGGCAGTTTGAATTGTTTCCAAGGCTTCCTCAGGCGAGAAGAAGAAAAGTTAGCGTTTATGATTTGGTGAAAGCGCTTGATAAAGCGTTGGAAGTTAAGCATCGCAGAGTTTTGAATTATGTTCCTGGCACTATTGAGGTTCCTGTGGAGCGTTTTGATGTTACTGCTGCAATATCGAGTTTATTTCAGCGTATTGTTTCTTTATTTGCAGCAAAAAAACAGTTAACTTTTAAAGATCTTGTGCGTGGCGAGTCTAAGGAAGATAAGGTGTTTACGTTTATTCCGTTGTTGCATTTGGCAAATCATCAAAAAATTGAATTGCAGCAAGATGAGTCTTTTGGTGATATTAACGTAACTTTATTGGAGGGAGAGCATGTTAACGAATGATGAAAAAAATTATTTGAAAGACTTGGTTAAGCGTGAGCTTGAGTTGTTTAAGAAAGAGCAAAAAATGACTGTGTTGTGGTCTGAGCTTTCTTTTTTGAAGGCAGAGCATGAGTATGGTCATTTTCTTGAGGGGTTATTGGAGAAGTTAGAATGAAAGAGCCGTCAAAAGAAATTCAGCAGAAATATATGGAGTTGCAGTTGATTCAGCACCAATTGCAGCAGGTGCAAAAGCAAGTGCAAGCTTTGGACGAGCAGGCTGATGAGATGGATGTTGTTCAGCAGGCATTGGCTGATTTTTCTGCTGCAAAGCCTGGTAGTGAGATGTATGTTACTGTAACTCCTGGAGTTTTTGCAAAGGCAAAGCTTGAAAATAATGAAACTGTTTTGTTGAATGTTGGTGCGGGTGCTGTTGTTGAGAAACCAGTTCCTGATGCTAAAAAAATAATGGCAAAGCAAGGCACTGAGTTAAGAAAAATGCAAGAGGAATTGACAGAGCAGTTGCAGAAGCTTGCGCATCGTGGAGAGCATTTGCAATCAGAACTGAAAAAGTTGATTGAGAAAGATGTTTAATTTTCTAAAAGACAAACTGAAAGGAGCATTAAGTAAGTTTAAGAAAAAAGTAGAGGAAGCTCCAGAAGAAGAAATTACTGTTGAAAAAGAAGTGCTTGTTAAAAAACCAGAGCAAAAGAAAACTGTTGAAAAAAAAGAAGTTAAACAAGCAAAAAAAGAAGAAAAGAAAGTTGAAGTTTCAAAAGAAACTCCAAAACATGCAAAAAAAGAGAAAGAAAAACCAAAAACCAAAGAGAGTAAAGAAAAATTTCTAATTGAAACAAAAGAAAAACTTGAAAAGGTAGAAGAGAAAAAAGAAGAGCATTTTGAAGAAATATTTGCAGAAGTGATTGAAGGAAAACTAGATGTTTCTGAAGAAAAAATTACAGAGAAAAAACCAGAAGTTGTTTCTGAACTAGAAATTGAAAAAACTGAAGAAAAAGCAGAGTCTGGTTTTTTTGCACGATTAAAGAAGAAATTTGTTGGTGAAAAAGAAGTAACAAAACCAACAGAAGAAGTTTCTGAAGTTAAGGAAGAGAAAGAAATCAAGAAAGAAGTTGCTGAAGAGGCAGTTGAAAAAGAAAAACTAAAAGAGCCAATAAGAAAAGAAGTTCAAACGGAAAAACAAAAGCCAATCGAAGAGCCTGAAGAAAAGAAAGGTTTTTTCACGAGAATAACACAAAAAATAACAACGAAGAAAATCAATGCGGAACTATTTGATGAGTTGTTCTGGGATTTAGAGCTTGCAATGTTGGAGAATAATGTTGCAGTTGAGGTTATTGAGAAAATAAAATCTGATTTGAAGTCTGAGCTTGTTGACAAGCCAATTCCAAGAAGCCAAGTGGAGGAAACAATTGCAAATTCTCTGCACTCAAGTATTGAGAGTTTGTTCGATGTCTCTACAATTAATCTCTTAACACAAGCGAAAGAAAAAAAGCCTTTTGTGATTTGTTTTGTGGGGATTAATGGCAGTGGTAAAACAACTACTATTGCAAAAGTAACAAAATATTTACAAAATAATAATTTGAGTGTTGTGCTTGCTGCTGCTGATACGTTCCGTGCAGCAGCGATTGATCAATTGCAATTGCATGCTGACAAGCTTGGTGTGAAACTTATCAAGCATGATTACGGAAGCGATCCTGCTGCCGTTGCTTTTGATGCAGTGAAGCACGCAGAAGCAAAAAACAACGATGTAGTATTAATTGATACTGCTGGACGTTTGCATAGTAATACTAATTTGATGGCTGAAATGGAAAAAATTATTCGTGTTGCTAAACCAGATTTGAAATTGTTTATTGGCGAGAGTATTACTGGTAATGATTGTGTTGAGCAGGCAAAGAAGTTTGATGAGACTGTTGGCATTGATGGTATCATCTTGTCAAAAGCAGATATTGATGAGAAAGGTGGCGCAGCAATTTCTGTAAGTTATGTGACTAAAAGACCGATCTTGTTTTTAGGTATGGGCCAAGAGTATGAAGATCTTGAACCTTTTGATAAAGATAAATTGATTGAGAGTATTGGGCTATAGATTTATTAATTTCCAATTTCAACATTCTAACCACTAACTTTATATCTGCAAACTGTTAACTGCAAACTGTGAACTAACTATGTTCAAACTATTATCCGATCCAGTTAAAGAAATAAAGTCTGTGAAGCGTGCAGGTTATGCTAAAATTATTCTTTATTTACTTGCTGCTGCTTTGTTTAAAACATTAGGCTTATTTTTTGTCGGCTTAAATTTATTCCCGCAGTATTTAGTTGGCAGTTGGCTTGTTCCGATTGTATTGTTCACTTTTATTATTGCTTTGCCAATTCTTGCGTTTTTCTTTGCAATATGTATGGATATTCTTGGTGGTAAAGGTGGTTATTATGAAGCGTTAGCAACACTAACATTAAGCGTTGTTGCTCCTTCTATTGCAATGTTTTTTGCTGGTGCGTTATTGTTTATACCATATGGCAGTGCAGTATCTGCGTTGCTTCTTGCAGCAGGTTATTCAATTGGTGTTGCTACTTTTTTTAGAGCTTCTAAAGAATTATTTGAATTAAATTATACAGCTATTTTGGCAGCTTGTATTGCTTTGTTTTTTGCGTTGTTTGTTGTGAAAGCTTTGGTGTTTGTTGTTTGGTTTTTGCATTAATTCTCAAATATCAACTCATTCCCCAACAAGGTCCCTTTCTTTAAAGGTACGGGTCTCCAAGTATCTTCTACTAATTTTGCTTCTAACCATTCAGCAAGTTCTTCAGGGTTTCCTATGGTTGCACTCAATCCAATTATTTGAACGTTCTTCAATAATCTTTTCATAATTGTTAACAAAACTTCTAGTGTTGGTCCTCTGCTGATATCATTAAGCAAGTGTATTTCATCGACAATAACTGTTTGTACAAAGCTTAACCATGGAGCATGATGCCTGATTAAACTATCTAATTTTTCTGCTGTACAAATAATCAAATCATAATCAACTAAGTAAGGATCAGCACCATCTAAATCGCCGCTGCTCAGAGCAATTTTGCACATATGTTCGTATTTTCTTTTGAATTCTTTGTATTTCTCGCTTGCCAAAGCAATAAGTGGCACAATATATATTGCTTTGCCATGGTTTTCAAGAATCGTTTTCATTGCTGCCATTTCAGCAATTAATGTTTTTCCGCTTGCTGTTGGTGTGCAAATCAATAAACTTTTGCCGTCCAAAAGTCCTGAGTTTAGTGCTTTTTGTTGTGCAGGTCTTAATGAAGTTATTCCTTCGTTTTCAAAAACAGTTAATGCTGATTCAGGTAAGTTTATATTCATAAAATAAATTCAACATAAGTTCTTTTTAAAACTTCTTACCTCTAACATATTACGTCTAATTAATACCTTCTGATTTCATTCGGTGGGTTTCTTATGTATTTGCTTCTGTAGAAGTAACGATCGTTATATGATCTTTGTCCCCAGTTTTCATAGAATGTATCAAAACCATATTGGCATTCGCATTCATATCCTTTGACAACATCGTACTTACCAGTTGGTATGCCGGGTATTCCGTTTGTGCACATGCTGTCAGCACACGCATCTACTGCGTCTCTTTCAACGTAATAACTTGTTCCTACTTTGTTTGTACCTGCTAAATTGCCAGTTACTGTTTCGCTTGCAGGTCCACCTAAAACAAGAAGAAAAGCAAACACCGCGGCAAGCGCGATGAGTGCAAAAATAATAAGCCCTGCACTTTCAGAGTTCATGGCGTTTATTGTGGTATTGGCGAACAGGCCATTATTGGTTTTGCTATTGGATCAATGCTGTTTTCCAATCCTGCGCAGTAATACCAATTACAGTAGTGTCCTGATACAACTTCATAAGGAAGGTTTTGTTGTTGTCTGCTTCTTGCAAATCCATTTGGACATCTTGGTAGTGTCTGTTCAGGATTGTTTGCAATGACTGGTCCTGCAGCGTATTGTACTTCAGGTCCTAGTTCTGGGGGGAAATATGCGTTTCCTGTTGCTGCTGGACTGGTAAACAATAACACCAATCCTACAATTGCAAGAATTGCTACGATTCCAAGGAGCAATAAGCTCACATCTTTTTTCTCTGCCATTTTTTATACACCTCTTTTTAGAGTCTATTTATCGTACTGGAAATATCCGGTGCGGGTTCCTGCATGCATTATCGCCGATCATGTCTTCTGAGCAACAATACACTTGATAGTGTCCCATGTCTTGTAACAAAAATGCAGGTTTCATGTTTGCACACATTACAAGACCAGGTTCTGCTAGCGGATAAAAGGGTTGCCCTTGAGCTATGTTGCCAGTTGGTTGCTGTACCATAAGTGTTACTGCTGCAATTGCCGCAACTAATGCAATAACGCTCAATACACTTATTGAGAGTCCATCACCTTTTTTCATTGTGCATGTTTATGCTCGTAGATATTTAAATGTTGCGGTGAAAGAGTTTTGATGGTTGAGGTTTGAAGTAAACTATTGGATTGTGTGTTATTTTCTATTGATTTTTTTTAACTGTAAATTACTGACTTATTGCTTCTAACCTTCTATTATGATCAAATCAAAGACTATAAAAACCAGTGATTATTATGTAATGAAAAGGTGATCTTATGAGTAAACTAACGTTAATATTAATATTTTGTTTGCTGCTTCTTGCAGCGTGTGAAACCAGAGTGACTGTTCAGGAAGGAACTCAAGTTCATATGCTGACTGTGCAAGGTAGTGCTGAGTTTGAAGTTTTTCCAGATGATATTGCATCCGTTACGGTGAGAGTTGAGACAAAGGCTCCTACGGCGCAGGAAGCGCAGGCTCAGAATGCACAAGTTTCTGATGCAGTTACAAAAGCACTGAGTTCTCATGGCGTTTCTGGTTCTTCTGTTGAAACAACTGGTTATTATGTTCAGCAAATTCGTGAATGGGATTACTCAAGACAAAAAACAGTTGATAGTGGTTATCAGGTAACGAATACGTTGCAAGTTTCTTCATCTGAGTTGGATGGTATTGGCAGATTGCTTGATGCTATTGTTCAGGCTGGTGGGCTTGTTGATCATGTTTCTTTTGAGTTGTCTGATGCGCGAGAATCTGAGGTGAAAACAGAAGCTTTGCGGCAGGCATCAAGGCATGCACGTGAAAAAGCTGAGGTGCTTGCAACTGCTTCAAACGTTCGTTTGGGCAAAGCAGTGAGTATTTCTGAACAATCGTTTAACATCATGCCTTATCGTGCATATGATATGGTTCCTGTTGCGATGGAAGCAAAAGCAGAAACAGCTGTCTCGCCAAGAGATGTGCAGGTTTCAGTGCAGGTGAGTGTTTCATATGAAATTATTTAATTTTGTTTTAATTTTTTTATTGTTCATTTTTGTAGTTTCATGTTCAACAAAACCAATTATAGAACCAGTTCCACAACCAAACCAACCATACAATAAACCAGTTGTTGATATGTTGCAAAATCCGTTGTTCTGTAATGTTGATGCTGATTGTATATGCGGCGGTATTGATAGACAAACAAATGATTGTTTTATTGGGAATAAATTATATGCTGATTATTATGTTGATAACTCACAACAATGTCCTGATTTTTGTACAGGTATTGCAGGGAATTTGGAAACAAAGTGTGTTGATCACGTGTGTAAAACAAGTCCTATGATTCGTGCATGTACAGAAGAAGCAAAAGTGTGTCCTGATGGAAGTGTAGTAGTTAGACAAGGTCCGGATTGCGAATTCGCAAAGTGTCTTGATGTTGAGTGTACTGTTGATGCTGATTGTGTTTTTGAATCAACCTGCCATCCGACAAAGTGTGTTCCGAGAGGTCAAGAAACTGTCAAGGAGTTGATTTGTACCGCAGAATGCCGCCCCGGCACTTTGGATTGCGGCGGGTCTTGTGCCTGTATTGATGACAAATGTGTTGGCCAGAATTATTTTGGTGGTTGACACAACATTTAAATATCTCCCTGTCTGTTTGAAAAGTAAAGAGGTGTTATGTTGAGACGTACGGCTGTATTATTGATTGCTGTTTTGATTGTTAGTACAGTGAGTTTTGTCATGGCTCTGGAAGATACATCTTCTTCTGGTTATACAGGTTATTCAAGTCGTGAAAGACGTGCAACAGATCCGTATTCAAGAGTTCAGTATTTTGGTTATGATTATGTACGGCCGCTTACAAATTATGGTTCTAAAGGTCCTCGTTTGACAACGCAGGGTGCGAAAGGCGATTCTGGTGCAGCGTTTACGTTGGATACGAGTGATTTTTCATCCAGAGGAAGAGACCCTTCTCGGATCAGTAATTTTGATCCCGGAATGAAAGGTTCTGACCGTGTTGATATTGTTGTGAATTTGTTTCCTGCAGAAGTTGTTAACCAAGTGGTTGCGGGAATTTCTACAATTTCAAAAGGGACAGTGCGTGTGTTAAGTCAGGGAAATCAGTATGGTTCAGGGTCAAGCTCGCCGTATAGAAGTGTTGAAGTGTATCTTCAATCACGTAATTTGCCTCCGCTTGGCTCAGAAAATTATTATGAGGTGTGGTTAGTCGACACTTCTTCAGGATACCCGATAAGTTTAGGTTTAATGGAGAGTGGTATTGGAAGTACTGCGCAATTACGTTTTCAACTCAATGGAGAGTTAAAAGGTGATGCAATTATGGTCACTGTTGAACCTTTTCCGGATATTGATCCTCGTCCAACAGAAAATGTTGTTTTGTATGGTGAAATTGGTCAAACAAGAAAGCAAGTTAATATGCCTGCTTCGTTTGCAATGGTGATGGCCCGATGATAAAAAATTTTTTTTTGATTTTGTTGTTTTTATTGTTAAGCGTTACTGTGGTTGTAGCGATAGAAGAACATTACAAAACAGTTTTCGATTTTCCGCGTAGGTACGGCGTGCAGCACATAACTCATTTTGATCCAAGGGTTGTTGGTGATAATTATTTCGCACGGATTGATTCAATTGTTTATTTGAATCCTGTTGATGAGAGTGATGAAAACTATGGCGGTGAAGGTGCTGGTAGAGGAGGTTACGTGCCGATTTATCCGCGCGCAACGGCAAAAATTCAAAGTTCCAGATCTTATGGTGGGCCTAATAGTATTGTCACGATTTCGACAAAAGATTTGAAAGCCTCTGATCGCGTGTATGGCGAGTTTGAATCTTGGCTTGTTGATGATGATACGGGTTATTGGTTATACACAGGATCATTTACTGTTGGTTTTGGCGGGTATGGTCAATTAAGATATATGGCAAGAAATTATTTGAATGCGTACGATAGAGTGGTTATCACATTTAAGCCGTTTGAGAGCACAAGCATTCTTCCTGGAGAGCCGATCTTATCAGGAGATATTCAGAAACGTGATTTGTTTAATCCGTTGCCAAAACAAGCAAAAATGGTTGGCGGAACGTTTAGTTAGATTTTTTTCTTAATTTAGTATATGCTTCTTTAGACTTTTTTTGTTTTGTTATCGCGCTTGTTGCTATTGCAAAGTCTGTTTCAGACGTTTTAACAAGATTGCAATTAGTGAGGTTAAATCCGCCATCAATTCCAACAGAAATGTTCTGATTTATTGTTTTAATTTGTTTAATTTTTGCAAGCGGTTTTTTTATTAGTTTTTGTCCGCTGAATCCAGGATGAATGGTCATAATCAAAGCCAATTCAGCTTCTTTAATAGCATTCTTAAATTTGTTAATAGTGGTCTCAGGATTAAACGCAATTCCGGCTTTCATTCCAGTCTTTTTTATTTTTTCAATAAGTATTTTGTTTTGTTTGCTTGTTTCAGCGTGATAAATAAATTCTTTAACGCCGAGTTTTGCAAATCCCTTAACGTACGTTTCGGGTTTGTGAGCCATTAAGTGAATTTGCATGTTTTGTTTAGGATTTATTTTTTTTAACTCAGCAAGTTGTATGGTTTGATTTGGAACAAATTTGCCGTCCATAATGTCTATGTGGATTTTTTTTGCCCAGCTGAGTTTTTTGAGCGTTTGTTTTAGCTCTTCTAATGAATGAACAAGGATTCCTGGTATGATTTCCATTATTTTTCCAGCCTCGATATTTTTTGCAGTCTTCTTTTATGTCTTTCTTCTCCTGAAAAACTGGTTGTTAGAAATGCGTGAGTTATTTTTTCTGCTTGTGTTTTGCTCAAGCCCAATCCTTTAACTTTTTGTTTTGTTGCTCCTCCTGCTAAGCATAAAACATTTGCATTTTCATGTTTTCTGCTCATTTTTGCGAGCAAAGGTGTTCTGACTGCTATTGCTCTTATTCCTTTGAATTTGTTTGCTGCAATACATACTCCTTCTGCGCTTCCGCAAAATAGGATACCAAAACTGTTTGTTTCTTTTTGTACTATTTGTGCTACTTTTTTTGCATAGTCTGGATAATCATCTCCTAAACTTAGTTTGTGCGCTCCTTGATCTTTTATAGAGTAGCCCTTCTTCTGCAAAAAAAGCTTTATGTTTTCTTTTAACGCGTATCCTGCGTGGTCTGCTCCTACATACACTGTTTGCTCCATCTTAAATATGCCTCGTTTCCTTTGATGATTGGAATTGCAACAATACAGGGTGTTTCATAACTATGTATTTTCTTAATAGTTGATTCAACTTGTTTGTATTTTGCGTCAAATGTTTTAACCAGCATTAAAACTTCTTTTTCTTTTTGGAGTTTACCATTCCAAATATAATGGGATTGAATCTCTGGAAGAATATTTACACAGCTTGCGAGTTTCTTTTTAATTAATATTTCACTGATTTGTTCAGCTTCTTGTTTAGTTGATGCAGTTATATAGATAAGTAGTGGTTTCATGCTTTCCCTCGACTTCCAAACAGTTTCAGTCTGTGTTCAACTGTTTGTTGCATGAGTGTTCGTGCTTCTCCCAATATGTGTCTTGGGTCAAAGTCTGTTGGTTGTTCTTTCAAAAATTTGCGTATGCCTGCATCAAATGCGAGTCGTAAGTCTGTGTCTGTGTTGATCTTATTTATTCCATTTCTGATGGCTTGTTTTATTTGTTCATCAGGAACGCCCATACTTCCTGTTATTTGTGCGCCATATTTATTTGCTTGTTTTACAAGAAAGCGCGGCACGCCTGACGCGCCGTGTAAAACTAAGGGGATTTTTATTTTTTTCTTGATGTCTTGCAAACGTTTAATATCTAGTTTTGCAGTTCCGTGAAATTTGTGTGCTCCATGGCTTGTTCCGATGGCAATTGCTAAAGCACAAACGCCTGTTTTTTCTACAAATTCTTTTGCGTCTTCTGGTTCTGTGTAAATAATTGTTCGTGCTGTTATTTTGTCTTCTGCTCCTCCGATTGTGCCAAGTTCTCCTTCTACGCCGATGTTTTTTGTTGCAGCTAATTGCACGATTTTTTTAGTGTTCTTGATGTTTTGTTTGAATGGTAAGTGGCTTCCGTCGTACATTATTCCTGTCCATCCCGCTTTTATGCAATCTTTGATGATGCTTAAATCTCTTCCGTGATCTAAGTGCAGACAAACAGGTATGTTTTGTTTTGCTGCGTTGTATGCGATGCATTTGAGATAATCCATTCCTGCATATTCGAGTGCTCCTTCGCTTGTTTGGAGAATGACAGGTGATTTTTGTTTTACTGCTGCAGCAATAATTGCTTGGCAGATTTCCATGTTATTGATATTGAATGCTCCTACTGCATAGTTGCCTTTGTGCGCTTTTTTGAGAATGTCTTGCAGGGTAGTTAACATAGGGCCTCTTTTTTTGTTTATATTATTTGTTGGTATTTAAGTTTGTTGTTACACTCAACAGAAACTATTTATACAAACAATCAATACAACGTACTGATGAATGATGCATATTTGTTTCATAAACAAGAGTTGTTTGAAAAATTGAGATGTTCTGATAAAGGGCTTTCTGCTGTTGAAGCAGAGCATCGATTAAATGTTCACGGACCTAACACGATTCAGGAAATTGGTAAAACAAATGCGTTTGTTATTTTTCTTTCGCAGTTCAAAAGCCCTATTGTTTGGGTTTTGCTTGTCGCGATTGTTATTTCGTTTATTGTTGGTGAGCTTGTTGATGTGTATGTGATTGCTGCAATTGTTGTGCTTAACGCAATTTTAGGTTTTGTGCAGGAGTTTCGTGCTGAAAAGTCTATTGAAGCTCTGAAAAAGCTTGTTTCGTTGAAAGCAAAGGTGTTGCGTGATGGAACTATAAGTTCAATTGATGCGGCTGATTTAGTTCCTGGTGATGTGATTTTGTTGGAAACAGGTGATAAAGTTCCTGCTGATGCACGTTTGTTAGAGTCAACAAATTTGTTTGCGCAAGAAGCAGTGTTAACTGGTGAAAGTGTTGCTGAGGAAAAGTTTGCAGGCAATTTCAAGAAGGAAGTTCCGCTTGCTGATCGGAAAAATATGGTGTTTTCTGGAACTATTATAACAAGAGGTCATGGGAAAGCGCTTGTTACAGGAACGGGTATGAGTTCTGAGATTGGTAAGATTGCGTCGATGATTCAGGAAGCAGAGCCTGAACAGACGCATTTGCAGAAGAAGTTGAAGCGTCTTGGGTTGTATATTGGCGCGCTTGTTGTTGGTATTGCTGTTTTGGTTTTTCTTGTTGGTGTGATTCGTTTAGATCAACCAATTACAGCTATTTTGTTAACAGCTATTGCGTTGGCTGTGGCAGCGATTCCTGAGGGTTTGCCTGCGGTTGTGACTGTTGGTTTGGCTGTTGGTGTGCAGCGCATGGCAAAGCGTAACGCGCTTGTGCGTCATTTGCCTTCTGTTGAAACCTTGGGAGCGTGTACTGTTATTTGTGCGGATAAAACTGGTACGTTAACTCATAATGAGATGACGGTGCGGAAGTTGTTTGTGAATCGTGCTGTTGTTTCTGTTTCTGGCGCAGGGTATAATCCTGAAGGGCAGTTTTCTCACGATCCAAAATTGTTTGAGTTGTTGTTGCGTATTGGTGCGTTGAATAATAATGCTTCATTAACGAAAGAAGGAAGTGTTTGGAAGGTTGTTGGTGATCCTACTGAGGCGTGTTTGCTTGTTTCTGCGCGTAAAGCAGGTTTGCATGTTGAAGATTTGCATGATCAGTTTTCGCGTGTTGATGAGGTTGAGTTTACGAGTGAGCGTAAATTGATGACAACGGTTCATAAGGTTGGTAAAGAAAGAGTGTCGTATGTGAAGGGTGCTCCTGAAGTGTTGCTCAAAAAATGCTCCAGAGTGTTAGTAAATGGGCAGGTTGTGCGTTTGTCTCGGGAAGAAGCAAATAAGGTGTTGCAACAAACAGAGTTGTTTGCAAAGCAGGCGTTGCGTGTGTTGGCGTTTGCGTACAAACCTCTTTCTGGAGTGGATAAAAAGCCAGAGTCTGATTTGATTTTTGTTGGTTTGCAGGCAATGAGTGATCCTCCGCGAAAGGAAGCAAAGTCTGCGATTGATAAATGTGTGTCTGCAGGAATTAAGGTTGTGATGATTACGGGTGATAATAAAGTGACTGCTGAGGCTGTTGCAAAGGAATTGGGAATTGCAGGCAAAGCAGTTTCTGGTGAAGAACTTGATGTGATGGAGAATTTTGATTCTGTTGTTGAAACAATCAGCGTGTATGCGCGTGTTAATCCTGCTCATAAGTTGAAGATTGTGAATGCGTTGAAAGCAAAAGGGCACGTTGTTGCAATGACTGGTGATGGTGTGAATGATGCTCCTGCTTTGAAAACTTCTGATTTGGGTGTTGCGATGGGTTCTGGTACTGATGTTGCAAAAGAGGCGAGCGAGATTATTTTGCAGGATGATGATTTTGTGACGATTGTGAATGCGGTTGAGGAAGGTCGTCGTATTTTTGATAATATTCAGAAGTATTTGGCGTATTTGTTGTCAGGTAATATTGGTGAGGTGTTGGTTATTTTGTGTTCTATTTTGTTTGGTCTTCCTTTGCCGTTGATGGCGATTCAGATTTTGTGGATTAATTTGGTTACTGATGGGTTGCCTGCGTTGGCGTTGAGTGTTGATCCTGCTGAGCTTGGTGTGATGAAACGACGTCCAAGAAAGCCTGAGCAGACTGTGTTTAAGGGTCTTGAACCGTATGTGTATGTGTATCCTGTTATTTTGACTATTGTCACGTTGTATTTTTTTGATAGTGCGCTTGTTGATGGTTTGCCAAAAGCAATGACGATTGCGTTCACAACGATTGTGATGTTTGAATTGTTCCAGGCTATTAGTTGTCGTTCTGTTCACAAGTCAGTTTTTCAGGTTGGTTTATTTGCGAATAAGTGGTTGTGGTTGGCTGTTTTTGCTTCTGTTGGTTTGCACTTGCTTATTTTGTATGTTCCTGCGCTTCAGAATTTGTTTGGAGTAGTAGCGTTAACCTTGGTTGAATGGTTGTGGATTTTGGGCGGAGCAATTATCGGCTTTGCGTATTTGGAATTGCACAAAGTGTTTTTTAGATGGGTTGAATGATTGTTGAGAGTTTTTTTCTCCCTTTCTCTATCTTCTCTTTTTCTGCCTTCCTCTTCCTGCAATAGTGGAGTAAGGCTTGTCTATATCGTATGTTTCAAGATAGCTTGGTGAAAAATCAAAGTCGTAATCATCTGTTGATTTTACAGGTAGTGTTTGCAAGCGGACAAAACATAATGCGAGTCCGCCAATGTTGACAATTAATGAAAAAATGAATGTGAATATTGCTCCTGTTGCTGCGATCATCCAGATGCTGTCAAGTATTGCGACTGCGAAGAAGATGATGCTGATAATGTATCCGTATCGGTCTTCTTTCCAGAAATTGTAGAGAACGACTGCTCCTACGATGATTCCAATAAAAATGATGACCAATTGTAAATCGTAAAATGTTTGCATTGCTGTTTGTAATAATAGTGCTGCAAGCAAACTTAAGCCAAGAAGCAATGTTGTGATGATGTTTGTTACAGCAGTTGTTGCTGGTCTGTTTAGTTCTACCCAATCCATGTTCTATTTGCAGAACTTCTGCTTAATATAATTTTCCATTGTCTAGGAGTAACAAGTAAGTGATAAAAAAGTAAAGAGAGGATAGTAGCTCCTCTGGCTTGCTGTTTTTCGCGATGTCCTCTCCTTATCGCGAGTTTGCTCGCGTATTAGGAAATCTGAAATTTTGTTGTTTCCCAGATTTCCTATAAACCTCACCTGCGTTTCTAAACGTCAGAATTCCACCATTAACAGAATGGTTGCTTGCTACGCAATCCACAAAATGATAAAGTGGAATTCTGATCGTGCTCAAGAACCGCTCGTCCTTTTACGTAAAAGATGATACTGTCGCATCATGCCCTTTTGTGACGGGCGGTTCTTGACAAATTGAAAGCCAGACAATGGTTGCGCTTTCTATTCTTCGGTAAATGGGGTGTTATAAAGAGGGGCATCCAGTAACCTAGAGAGCGCAAGTAGTGCTTCCCCTCTGTAAACTCTGTAAAGAAAAACCTTATAAACAATTTAATTTCACAAAGAACTATGTATGATCTTGTTATTGTTGGTGCAGGTTCAGCAGGATTAACTGCTGCAATTTATGCAGGAAGAAAAAAACTGAAGTGTGTTCTGATTACTGGTCCGAATGTTGGTGGCGAAACAAATAGTACTAATGATATTCAGAATTATCCGGGTTATGAAGGTCCGGGTCCTGATTTAATGAATAGGTTTTGGGAGTCTGCAAAAAAATGGGGTTGCGAGATCAAGGAAACTTCTGTGAAGAAAATAACAAAACCAAAAGAGTTCAAGATTGAATTAGATGAAGGAGAACAAATTGAGTCAAAAACAGTCATTCTTTGTTATGGCAGAGAAAGAAGAAAGCTCGACATTCCTGGCGAAGATAAATTTTTTGGCAGAGGTTTGAGTACTTGCACAACTTGCGATGCTCCATTATTCCCAAATAAAGAAACAGTTGTTATTGGCGGAGGGAATAGTGCAGTTGAAGGCGCTTTAGAGCTTGCAAGCATTGCAAAGAAAGTATATCTTGTTCACAGAAGAAACGAATTCAGAGCTGATGAGGTGACTGTTGAAAGAGCAAAAAAGAATGAAAAGATAGAGATTCTTACTCCGTTTAGTCCTGTCGAAATTAAAGGTGATAAATTTGTTTCGGCATTGGTTGTTGAGCATGTTGAAACCAAAGAAAAAAAAGAATTGCCTGTACAAGGAGTATTTTCTGAAATTGGTTGGATTACATCTACTGAGATGTTGCAAGAAGGTTTGGTTGAAACAAACAAAATTGGTGAAATTATTGTTGACGAATTTTGTAGGACAAAAACTCCTGGTTTGTTTGCGTGCGGTGATTTGACAAATATGCCGTACAAGCAAACAGTAATTAGTGCAGGTATGGGCGCAGTTGCAACTTTAGAAGCGTACAAAGTTGTAACAGGACATTCTGCTGCTGGCGAGTTTGTGAAATGATGACTTCAATCGATCAAATTCTCGGAAATCCAATATCTTTCTTAGAGCGCGTTTTTGCCGCGTTAGATCAAGATGGTATAGATGTTGCTGATTACGAATGTGATCATATTTGTTATAGAGTTGAAACAAATGAACGTTATCAAGAGCTAAAAGCGGCTCTAGGACAAATAGGAAAGCTATTGATTGAAAACGAAATTAATGGCAGACTTATTTCAACATTCAAACTTAATGAGCCAATTCGTTTTAGAGATCATAAAATTTGGTGTGTTGAATTACCTTCACCAAAATCAGGAAAATCTTACAAAGAAGGCTATGAGCATGTTGAGTTTGCAATTGGTGAGAATCCAGTTGTGTTTAGGGAAAGATATCCTGCTCTTGAGTTTGATGAGTCTGGTTTGCATAAAGAATTAGATGGCAAGCAGTATACAGGGAATCCTGATGTTGCACGAAAGTACGATGGCCTTGTTGTGAAGTTTCATGAACGCACTATTGAAGAAGTAATTAAGCGTGATACTCATGGTGATGTTTAATTTAAAATATTTTCTTCTTTGAGATTTACTTAGAAATTTTTAATCCTAAACTCCCTATTCTGAACTTCAGTTCAAACTAAAACTCATCTTCTAGCATATCTTTAAGAAGTCCTTTTCTTTTCAAATATGAAACTTGTATTGGTTTGTACTTATACACAACATCTCCTTTTTCATCGCCGCCGAGTTCCCAAGGTTCGATTAATAATGTATCGCCTTCTCTTACCCACAGTTTTCTTTTTAATCTTCCTGGTATTCTGCAGATTCTGTTTTTTCCGTCCATGCAGCGGACTTTCATTCTGCTGCCGCCTACTCTTTGTTCGCATAATCCAAGAACTTGTCCTTCTCTTGGTGTTGGCGTTCTGCGTAGCCATTCTTCTTGTTCTTGCTGGCTTTGCTGTGCTGCTTGTTCCTTCTTAGTCATTTATAGGGAAGAAAAATAGTTGCTTTATAAGCATTGCTGTTTAAAACACGAATGTTTTCATAGTATTTGAGACTACACATATTTTGTTTTTGATCTTATTTAATCCAGTCTTGTTAATTTTCCGTTTTCAACTTTGTACATTATGTTTTCAGGATTACTATTTCCTGATTCATCAAAGGTTAATAATCCATTAACACCATCTACTTCCATGTCCTTTAAAGCAATAAGAGGATCTTTTCTTGATTTTTGTACTGCGTCAAGGATGAGACTCCAATCGTAGCCAAGTGATACAGAAAGATATCAGATATTTTTTGAGCGCCTTTGGAATATGGCTAATGAATAATTAGTGTTTGAATGAAATTATGTATGTGGTGTTTAATTTTGCAAATCGTTTCACTAAACTTTTTTTAGCGATTTGATAGCTTTCTTTGTGATTATCAAAGCGGACTCTTGCTGTTTTGCAGAGTTGTTTAACATCTTGTTTTTTATGCTTGAACAAAAATTTCCCGTATTGTAATCCTAGTTTTATTTTTTGGCTTATTTTTATTGGTTGTTCTTTGAGTTCTTGTTGTAGGAATAAAAATTTGCCGTACACGTTTGCTGATTTTTCTTCTGATAAGTATTGGTGTAAGTCAAAATCTCTGAAGGTGTGTAATACGTCTATTACTTTGTTTTTTTCGCCTCCAAAAAAGTTAGTAAGATGATATGCTATTTTGTGTATGTGTCTGTGTTTTAGTTTTTTCTTTGCTGTTTCTGCAAGGCGAATGACATCGGGATGTTGTTCGACAAAATTGCAGGTTACGCAGTGGTCTATAAGATAGTGTGCTGCAAGATCAACTTTTCCAGAGTGCATGTTATGTTTTTCTAATAATTTTTTTGCTGTTGGTATGTTTGGATGCACGTGATGTTTATCCACTACTGCATCGAGTTCTTCGTGCATTATCATACCTACAGCAAGTGGTGCGTATTTTGGGTCTGTTTTTAACAAATATTGCAGAAATTTTTCTGCTCTGCCGTGCACGTTTTTCAGAATGCCGAATTCTTCTAAATCTGTTAGTACGCTGCCTACTACAAAGAGAGCGAATGATGTGCTTTGTTTGCGCAGTTTGAATTGTTCAAACAGTTCCTTGCAGCTGTCTATGTGTAATGCAAATGCTGGCATGTTTATCCTCTACTGAATAGGGATAGACATTGTTTATAAATGTTCTGGCTTGTCTGCGTGCCATGTTAGAAAATTCTTTTGTGTTGTTGCCGGGCGTTAAGCAAAGAACAGAGCAGAAGTTTTGGAAACAGGAAATGAATTCATGGTCTGATTTTATTGCTGCTCAACAAATCAAGGGGATTAGTGAAGCAAGAAAAGAGCGTTTTGATTGGCATTTGAAAGATGCAAAATTGCATTTGAAAGAGGAGAATGAAAAATTTTTTGCGCAAGCACTGCCTTCTGGAGAACAGTGGCGTTTGTTTGATGAGTTTAAGGATCAGGCGTGTTATTTGGATATTGAAACTTCTGGTTATTATGGTGATATTACTGTTGTTGGTATTTCTGATGGTGTTGATGCAAAAACAATGGTGAAAGGGTTTAATCTTGACAGGCAATTGTTGATGAAAGAGTTGTCAAAATATAAAATGATTGTTACGTTTAATGGTGCTTCTTTTGATTTGCCTGTTATTAAAAAATATTTTGATGTTAAACCAACTGTTCCGCATGTTGATTTGCGTTTTGTTTGTCAGAAAATTGGTCATGTTGGTGGTTTGAAAGCGATAGAAAAAAAGTTAAATATTCAGAGAAGAAAAGAAGTGCAGGATATGTCTGGCGAGGATGCTGTTTATTTGTGGCAGATGTGGAAAAGTACAGGTAACAGGGAACATTTGGATAAGCTTGTGTGGTATAATGAAGAGGATATTCTTAATTTGAAACCGTTAGCTGAGAAAACTATTCCTGAGTTGTGGAAGAAAATAAGAAGTTAAGTGCAGGTGTTGCAGTGTGTAAATCTGCTGTACGTGCTTGCAAATGTTTGGCATTGTGCAGCAGGATAATTCTGGCAGTTTTGAGGATAACAGCAAGCGAATACGTTTTCTATTCCTCTTTTTTCAACATCGCTAAAATCTTTACTGATTCTCATTCCCTCTCCCATGAGACCGATTGTGTCCACTTCTGATCTCCAGATTGGTGTGCCTCTTATTCCTCCGTAATAACAGCCTGAATTGCCGTAGCAGCCAACACCTATGTTTGTGTTGTCTCTTACGCTTACACATTTGCTGTTGAAGAATGTGTGTGTTTCAGGAAGCCAAACACAGCATTTTTTTTCAGCAGTGCATGCCCAGTGTGTTCCTTCTGGTCCTGTATAAAGTTCTCTTTCGTAAGTTCTGCAAGTCTGCTCATCTGTTATTTGCGTGCATGCGGTTTGGTATGTTCCTGTGTTGCTTTGACACCATTTTGGGCATCCGGCTATGTCTGTGTTTTGCGTGCCTGTTTCTCTTGATAAACTTCCTTCTTCATAAGGAGTGTTCCCATCAAATAATGTCCATCCAAGGTATGTGTCTCCTAATCCTCCAAATGAGTGTCCTAGTTCGTGTATTGTTGCAACAAGGTCATTGATTGTTGTTATTGCAACGTGTTGTGGTCCGAGTCCATCTTGGTATTCTCTGTTTAGGATTATTATTATTTCGTCAGCATTGCATGAACTTTTGACTATGTCTAGTACATTTCTAAGATTATCTGTTGATGTGACAGTGTTAGGTGTAATAAACTGAAAATTTGTGTTGAACAGATAAAAGTCCATTTCATTTGCGTGTGTTTTGAATGGTTCTGTGTTAAGTATTTTTTCTACATGTTGATTTATTTTTTGCATTGTTTCGCTGCTTAAGCTTGTGAATTCTTGTGGTATTATTGCAAATTTAACATTTCTTGGGTTTTGATCGCCTTGGAGATGTTCGCAGGTTTTTGGGAAATAAACGCAGGTTTGTGCATAACAAGTGTCGATTGTATTTGGGTTGTTGTCATCGCACGTTTGACCTTTCTGGCATGCTGAGCCTATTATTGCTTGAGCCAGTTGTTTTGTTTGAGAAGGCGTTGTGGTTTGTACAGGGGGTATTGTTTGTGCGGGTGGCGTTGTAGGTTGCACAGTTTTTGGTTGTTCTTTTTGAATTGGTTGAGTGGTTTTTTCCGTTGTTGGTTGTTTTTGTTCTGTTGGAATGCCTTCACATTTTCCGTTTTTGCACGATTGTCCTTCTTTGCAGGGTTGTGTTTGGCTCCATTCTGAACAGCTGTCAAAGTCAGTGTTTGTGCATACTTGATAACTGTTTCCTGTGCATCTTGTTTGTTCAGGAAGGCAGTCGTTTATACAGTTAGTTGTTTTTGCTTGCTTAATTGTTGTTAGTTGGTCTTGTGTAGTGCAGCTTGCAAGTATTATTAGTATGAGCAAAAATGTTTTCACTATGTTAGTCTCCATATGTTTTTATTTGTTGGTATGTTTCATTTATGGCGTTAATTGTTTCATTTATCGTGTTGGTTGTTCCTTGTATTGCTTGGCCTACGTTTTCTGTTACTCCTGTTGCAGTATCTTTTATCTCAAAAGGGTCTTTTCCAGACATAACAGAAAGTATTAATGCAATTGCAAGAACGATAAGTCCAATAGTAATTACTGTTCGTGCAGCCCCTACTAAAAATTTTATTGCAGTTACAGTAAGCAAGATAATGACGATAATCAAGATTAAACTTCCAGGGCTCATACAATCATCTTATTTTATGAGTATATAATTATTTGTATCAAGAAAAATAAAAATTATTCAAGATCCACCAACTTCCCATTTTTAACAATCTTGAATGAGGGTGTTTTTGTTACTCCGCCTTTGCCATCGAAAGTTAAATGTCCTGAAGCACCGTCGTACGTTTCAAGGTCGTTCAAGTAGTCTTTCAGTATATCAACATCTGTACTTCCTGTCCCCTTCATCGCTTTTGCAAGTAACATTGCTGCGTCGTATGCAGTGTCTGATCCCATGTCTGCTTCTTCGTTGTATTTTTGTTTGAATTTTGTTATGAATTTTTCTGTAGGAGTAAAAGAAGTTATCGCGATTGTTCCTTCGAATGCTCCATCTGATCCTTTTATTCGTTCATCATCCATTAGCACTGAGAAGAATTGAGCATTAACTCCAATATCTTTCATTCTTTTTGCTGCTATGTGTTCAAATCCATAGTTAGTGAATACAATAGCGTCAGGTTTCGAGTTTTTGATTTTCAGTGCTTCTGATCTGATTCTTTTTCGTCTTGGTCTGCAAGTATGAATGTTTTTACTTTTCCTCCTGCAAGTTCGTAGCCTTCTTTGACTGCGTTTGCTTGTACTTCTTCCCATGCTTGGTTGCTTCCAAGTATCGCGATATTTTTGTAGCCTTGATCATACAAGTGCTTGCCTATTTTTCTGCTTAAAACATCATCGTGCGGCCATAAATTAAAGAGATAGTCGCATTCTTCGTTAAAATCTGCAACTCCTACGCTTGGAGATACCATTAGTGTTTTTTCTTGGCAGGCTATTGGCGCTATTGCTTTTGCTGATGGTGTCCATGTTGCTCCTAGTATTATTTTGATGTCTTGTGCAAGCAATTTTTGTAGTGCAGTTACTGCTGTCTTCGGCTCATCATCAGGGTTATCTTCATAAACGATTTCAAGTTTTTCGCCATTAATTTCTCCTTCAGAGTTAATTTCTTCAATGGCTAAATTTGTTCCTTTTAGTTCCATTGTTCCTGTTTGTGAGCCTGTTCCTGTGAGTATGAGAATTCCGCCAATTTTTATTGTTTCATCGTTATTTGTTGTCGTGCATGCTGCCATTAAAAGCAAAATGCAAAGAGTCATTGTTATTGTTGTTTTCATTTGCCACATATTGTTACCACTTAATTGTAAGGAGAAGTTATTATATATGGACTCACCAGCACTGGTGTAATAATGAACATAGAGAGTCTAAAAGAAGCAGGTCTTACAGAAGGCGAAACTAAAGTATATCTTGCGCTTCTCGAAATTGGTTCTTCTACAACGGGTCCAATTATTGAGAAATCTAAAGTTGCAAAATCCATAATCTATCAACTTCTTGACAAGCTTATTGAGAAAGGTCTTGTTTCTTATGTTACAAAAGAAAAAACAAAATATTACCAAGCATCCGATCCTGATAAATTGTTAGATTATATTGAAGAGCGAAAAAAAGAGCTGGAAAGAAATGCGAAACAAGTCGAAAAACTCATCCCTGAATTATTGTTAAAGCAAGCGTCTGCGAAGAAAAGCGAGGTTCGTTTGTTTGAAGGATTCAAAGGAATGATAACTGTTCATGAACATACGTATGAAAAATTGAAGTCAGGCGAAGAGTATTTTTACCTTTCTGGCCCAGCAGAACAGCCAGAATATTTTCATGCGTATTGGAAAAAAGATCACAAGCGCAGGGCAAAAGCAGAAATCAAATCTAAGATTTTGTTTCACCCAAAAGTTGATGATGAAACATTGAGAAACAGAAATTCGTACAAAGGAAGCGAAGCAAGGCGAATGCCAATCGAAATTAACACTCCTGCTTGGTTTATGGGCTACAAAGACGTTGCAGTGATTAGTTTTCCATCATCTAATCCAATTACTGTAGAGATAATCAATCAGGAAATCGCTGATTCATTCAGAGCTTACTTTGAGGAATTTTGGAAGAGAAGTAAGCCATTCAAGAGCTAAACAATTTTTTTGCCGTCTTTATACTTTTCTCTGTTTGTTCTGTTGTTGGTCCTAGTTCTACTCCGTAGTTCTTTGCAAGTCTTTGTATGTCGTAGACTGTTTTTTTGAGTATTTCTGCTGCTTTTCCTATGCTTATCCTTCCTTTTTTCACAAGTTTCAGGATATATTCCTCTGCGCCAGCGTGTAGGAATTGCTTTAATGTAGTGCTCTGATCTAGATGTTCTTCTTCTGCGCGTATTTTTGATACTGCAAGAACCTCTTCAGGGATTCTCAAATGGTATGGTGTGGTTGTCATTTTTTGCCTCCGATTGTTTGTTGTGCTTTTTCGTAATTCGTTTTTGATACGAACTCTTTTATTTTTTCCAATGCGTTTATAGCTTGTTTTTGGTTTATCTTCTTTGCTAGGTAAAGTCCAGTTATTGCTGCTGTCGAAGTGATATATTCTATCTTTTGTTCTTCAAGAAGTTTTATGAACTTCTTGTCATCACTTGCGATTACATCTGCCTTCAATTTTTTAAAAAGCGCAAATGTGCTGGATTCGCCCTTTCCAAGTCCAGGCAATTGCTGGAACAGTATTTTTTTGACGCTTATTTTGCCTTCTTTGACACTGGTTTCAATTTGATATGCGTCAGGGTATAATTTTTTCTTTCCTTCCGTTACTGTTTCTTCATATACGCTGTCTGAAATTACGCATTTATGTTTTATTTGTTGCAAAATTCCTGAACGCATAAGTTTGATGAGTGCGTCAGAGTCAAACACAATCTGCTTCATTTAGCTACAAAAAGCTACAAAGGTATAAAAACTTATCTTTTTTGTTTTGAAGTTATCACGTAATATCGCGCGCCGTTTAGACCTCAAAAGCTCTCAAATCTTTTTCAATTCGCTTTTGCATAGTAATTTTAGATTCAAATTTAGTGTATCCTAAATCTTTGTAAGGTTTACAAAATCTATCATAGAGAGGGCCCTCAATTCGGTTACCTGTGGTGTCTGAAACCGTTATGCATGCTTTGTCTTTTCTCATGCTTTCATCAACTGCTTTTGCTCTTTCAAGTCCAGATCCATGATCGTGGCTTATGATGACGTAATCAAATCTGTCGTCTCTTGTTTGTTCCGCTATCCATTCCAATTCCTCTTCAGGGATAGGAAGTTGATATCCTGCGCCGTCAGGGCCTCCGCGATATCTAAATTCTGCTTCTAAGCGAAATCCTCCAGATTCCTGTGTTATAACTTCTAAGTTTTGTTCGCCAACATCATATCTCAAAATTGGATACTCCCATTCAGCAAGGGATAAAACTCGCACTCTTTTTTGGTAAGATTTTTGTTTTACAACTTCTAATATAACTTCTAATACGTCTGCTATACCTTTTAATTTTTCTAATTTTTCAGAAGCAAATTTATTCAAGTCAAGTCCTGTTCTGGATAGCACATATTGTAAAAACTCATCTTTAGTTTTTCCGTAAACAAGACCAGTGGATTTACCATCATAAACTTCTGCAATAATTTTATCACTGCGAAAACAATGATCACATCGACCGATACAACCTCTGTGGAGCAAGAAATCTGGGTGACCTCTATAATGAGCAATGTCGAGTTCAGGATGAGCCTTGCTAGTTCTAGGGCAAAACCGTAAGTTGATTTTTTGTTTCATAATCCTAGTTTCTAGTATAATCAAAACGTTTATAATATTGCCTACTACTTATAGTAATACAATGGATATGTCAATTTTAAAGGATGCAGGACTTACAGAAGGTGAAGTAAAAGTTTATCTCTCGTTGCTAGATTTAGGACTAACGACAACAGGACCTATTGTGGATAAATCAGGTGTTGCGCGTTGTATTATTTATCAGCTTCTTGAAAAACTTATTCAAAAAGGTCTGGTGTCTTACATTTTTAAAAATCAAACTAAACAGTACCAAGCTGCAGAGCCTACCAAAATATTGGAGTATATTGATAGGCGAGAATCAGCATTGAAATTGAACCGAACAAAAGTCGAAAAAATTGTTCCCGAGCTTTTGTTAAAACAAGCAATGAATTCCAAAGGTGAAGCAACAATTTATGTTGGTTTTAAAGGTGCGCAAACAGCTCACGAACATCAGTATCTTAAGTTGAAAAAAGGAGATGGGTATTGTATTTTGGGAGTTCCTGCAGAGCAGCCAGAAACTCATCATTTGTATTGGCAGCGTGATCATGTAAGAAGAGCAAAAGTAGGCATCAATTGCAGAATGTTGTTTAATCAAGGAACTGCTATTGCTGTTTTGAAAAACAGAAATTCTTACAAATTCTGTGATGCTCGTTTGATGCCTTCTGATATCGTAACTCCTGCACTTTTTATGACTTACAAAGATACAACATTAATTCTTATTCAAAATCCTACAGTTATAGCAATAGAAATAGTAAATCAAGGAATTACTGACTCGTTCCAAGCATATTTTGAGGAATTTTGGAAACGTTCTAAACCTTTCACTTAGAAAGATTTAAATATTTTAACGTTTTTACGTTTTATTATGGTGAGCATAACACTTTCCGTTCCAGAAGAGGTGAAGAAAAAAATGGATCGTTTTAGGGAGATAAATTGGTCTGGTTTTGTTAGAGGTTGCATTGTGGAAAAAACAGCGGCACTTTCAAAGCGTGAAGAGCTTTTGAAAAAGTTTCGTGAGGAAAAACCTATTTCTGATTGGGCTGTTGAACTGCAAAGAAAAGGGAGGGCGAATAGGCTTGCATATCTCAAAAAGAAAGGTTTAATATGATGAGATCAGTTGTTGATACAAATGTCCTGATTACTTTCTTTTGGGAAAAGTCTGTTGCAAGGCAATTATTTTACAATAATAAGTTAAGTTTGGTTTCTCCAGAGTATGCTCTTGAAGAAATTAATAAGTATCAAACTGAAGTGTGCAAAAAAGCCCAGATTTCATCAAAGCAGTTTGAACAACTTAAAATAGAGTTAGCAAAAATTATAGAATTTGCACCATTGAACCAGTATTCAAATTTGCTAAAACAAGCCTTGAACATTAGTCCCGATAGTAATGATGTGGATTTTATTGCGCTTGCTATTAAAGAAAATTGTGCGCTTTGGACTAATGATAAAAAACTATCAGAACAAAACGCAGTGATTGTTTTGTCAACTGAGGAATTGATAGAATGTTTAACAGATATTGAACAAACTGAGAAGATTAACTAACTTTTCATCTTTAACATTCTGATATTTCAATGCTTTAGGTTGTTCTAATGTTGGTGACGTTGATAGTTGACTTCGCCTTCTTTGCCAAACTCAAACGCGGCATAGAGAATGTCTGTTCCGTCAAATACGTGGTACGTGCCTTTTGGGATGATAACAATATCTCCTCTGCTGACTTGCTCATCTATGACTTTTCCATCCCGCTTGACTGTGAATCGTCCATGACCGCGTTGTATGATGCCTATGACGTAGGAGTCATGATAATGAGGTTCTTCTCCCTTGTCGAGTGATCCATTAACAACGATGCAGTTGACGTTTACGTCAATACTTGGTGCATCAGGTAATGCTCGCTCTATAACGCGTGTGAGGTTGAATTTGTTTGTTGAGAGTGTTGTAGAATTTGTTGAGCTCCATTCTCGAGCGTTTCCTCTGATTACTGATGCATATGGTGCGGTTAGTGCTGTTTCGATACGTTCCTCGATGCTTGTTTCTGCCATGTTTACACCTTGTTATAACTACAAGAAACTGAGTAGTTTTTTAATATTTATAACCACTTTTGTGATCATATTAAGAAAAACTTAAATACTTAAGCGAGGCGAACATAAGTATGGACACATCAATTTTAGAAGACATCGGACTTACAGGAGCAGAAATTAAAGTGTTCATTGCACTTCTCGAATTGGGTTCTTCAACAGCAGGCAAAGTGGTAGAAAAATCAGGTTTGCAGAATGCAGTTGTTCACAGGGCGTTTCATTCATTGATTGAAAAAGGGTTGATTACATACGTTCAAGAAGGCAAAGTTCGTGTATATCAGTCAATTGAGCCGAAACAACTGTTAACTTTTCTTGATGAAAAGAAAGCAAAATTGCAAAAAATTTTGCCAGAGCTCGAAGCGAAACGTGCGTTGGTAACGGAAAAACCAAGAGCGCGCATTTTTCAAGGAAAGCGTGGCGTGAAAGAGCTCTTGAACATTATTTTGGATACAGACGCGAAAGAATATGTTGCGTACGGTGGAGCGCATAAATCTCAACAGGTTCTGGGTGATTTTTTCTGGGAGAGATTTCATAAAGAACGTATTAAGAAAAGAATTAACGCACAATTATTATTTCACGCATCATTAAAATATTGGGGTAATGTATTGAACAAATTCAACAAGACGGCAGTCAAAACAACAAAAAAAGAGTTTGAAGCACTTACAGAAACTATTATTTTTGGCGATCGTGTTGCAATTATTGTTTGGCTTGATAAACCGTTTGGTTTTCTTATAGAAGAAAAGTTAGCAGCACAATCATATAAGCAATTTTTTGATTTATTGTGGAAGTCTGCAAAATGATCAAGAAACCTTTTTAAACCATCTTTCAAGCAATAAAAATATGGTAATGAAAATAATGCACGTTCACGCCAAAAGCAACACAGACGTTACAATTCCAGAAGACAAACTTAAGCAATTGCCTAAATTAAATTGGGGCATAGTGACTACTATTCAGCACGAGCATAAAATTCAAACAATTATTGATCAGCTAAAAACTGCAAAGCTTGCTGGTCAAGTTCTCGGCTGCAATGCAAGTGAAGCTGAAAAGATTAACGATAAAATTGATGCGTGGTTGTTTGTTGGCTCTGGTATTTTCCATCCAATTCAGGTTGCATTAAAAACAGGTAAAGATGTCTGGTTATGGAATCCTGATGGAAACGAGATTAGTAAATTAGACTCTTCTATTGCTGAGCAATTCAGAAAAAGAAAGCAAGGCGAGTTAAACAAATTTTTGCATGCAAAAATTATCGGAGTGATCGTGTCAACAAAAATTGGTCAAAAGAATTTAATGCGTGCTTTGGATTTCAAAAGTCAAACAGATAAGGAATGTTATGTTTTTGCGTGTGATGAGTTAAACATGCAGCAGTTTGAAAATTTTAATTTCATTGATTTCTGGGTGAACACTGCTTGTCCGAGAATTGCTGATGAAAAATCGCAAATGGTAAACATTGATGATCTTATAGAAGCAGGCTTGTTGAAACTTAAAAAAGAGCCAATGGCATACGAAGTTCCAATTTGGAAAAGCAAAATGGGCTTGAAAAAAGAATGATCAGTTACTTAAAATAGTTATATTCTTCAGGAACAATGTATATTTGTTCTGTTAAGCACGCATAAATTTCAGTTAAATTATTGTGTGTTTCACATTCTTGAATAAACTCTAAGTCTTCTTTGTAAAAGTAAACAGTGTAGGGTGCTAGAGCAACTCGTACTGAAGGGTCATCAAGAAAGAAACCGTACTTGTCAATTTTTCCCTTTGTGTGTGGGAAACTTGCTTCAACATATTCTTTATACTTTGGGATGAAGCCTAAGTAATTGTAATAGTCAGGAACTTGGTCAAATGGTCCGTCAAACCAATTGTTTTCCATGACGTTTTCCCCGTTTACTCCAACTAATATTCGCCGATTATTTTCTGAATCATTAAAGTATGCGAATGCAGTGCGTTTGCCAATGATTAATGAGGTGTTTGTTTGGTGCATTTCTTCTGCAATAAATTCATCTTCGTTTAATAAATAGTACATACGAGAGATATCTTTGTTAAAGATCAGGTGAAATTTTGTTCCTGATTCGTCAAAAACAGGCCCTACAAAAATCTCATTTGACAATAGTTTGGTGCGTTTAGGAAGTGCATAAGGGTCTGTATGAAGTGTGAATGTAATTGTTTTGTTTTCAAATGTTACATCATACACTAAGTCATCTATTTTCTCAACAAAAACACCATCTGTTTTGTTATAATTTTTTCCGCCTCCAATTTTTGATAGGGGTCTGATGTCAAATTCTTGAAGTACTTGTGGGAAGCCTTTTGTTTCTCGGTCAGTTGCAATGTAACCAAAACCCAGCATTCCTTTGTCGCGTGTGCTGACTAAAAGGGATAAGCTGCCACTTAACATGTATCCGTTTATTGGAAATGTGAAATAGTAGTACCCTTCAGTTGGGTAAATTGTAATGTTGGTATCTAATTGTTTCCAAACATAAGAGAATACTTCTTGTTTGTCTGAAACATTTATTTGAGATCTGATTGCTTTGATATAGTTTTCGTTTGTGATAAAAACAGGATTTGTTTTGTCGTTTTGCAGTTCAGCACAACTTTGTAAAAAGAACATGCAAACTAAAAGAATAAAAAAAGAGTTGTTTAAACTCATCGTATGTATCCGGCAGGAACGTAGGTCGTAGCACCAACCGTTATTGAACCAATTCCTGTTGGCGAGGGGATTGTTGTGTAGTCATTAGCATGTTTTAAATCATTAGGAATATAATAAGTATCAACAACAGTTTGTCCTGTCGCAGTTATTCCTCCTTGACTCGTATGTACTAAGTATGCAGGGATCCAGCTTGTTATGGTGATTATTTCGCCAGTTATTGCTTTTTCGTTTCCTTTTATTTCTGATATGTGCTTTAGACCGCGTGGAATGAATGTTGTTTTTGAAACAAGTTTTCCATCAAGTGTTCGTCCTGTCCCGCGCATATCTTCTGATACGTGTACAAGTCCAGAGGAAATATATGTTGTTCTTGATACTCTTGCTCCATCGAGGGTCTGTCCAGTTCCGCGCATATCTTCTGATACGTGTACAGTTCCGGGAGGTCTTTGTGTTGACCATGAAATTGGATTTCCATCCAAGTCATATCCGCCTTCAGTAACATGATCTTTTCCATATTCTGATTGGGTTGTTCTGCTTATTTTATTTTGAACTTGTTTTAAAGGTGTTTTTCGCGTACTTTCTACTACGTCCGCTCCAGAGTATTGTCCGTCAAAATTTTTTAATTTTTTTGTTTGTGATTGTTGTTTAATAAAAAGCTCTTCTTGATATTGATTTTCAACGTCTGATGAAGGTATTTTTTGCCAGTCAGATGTACTTTCTTGTTCTTGAACTATTTGTTTTTTTTGCAACTGTTGTTCTTCTCGAGCCATTTCCTCATAATCAGCATAGCTTATAACTGCGTGTCCAAAATTGTTATTGTTCGTCACTAAGAAAAAGCCAATTATTGCAAAAGCAAGTACAATAGCAAGTAAAAATTTTTCTGTATGCTCTATCTTTAACACCTCTTTCTGATACTTATTTGCTTGTTGGTTTAAATAGCTTCTGCTTTGTTTGCAAAATTTTTATATATGTCGTTCATTTGTTTGTTAAGAATGAGATATGTTATTTTACTGTTTTTAGTATTTGTGATTGCATGCACACCAGTTGCAACAGGACCGCAAATAACCTTCGACAAAATAACATTTAATTTAGAGATTGCTCAAACATCAGAAGAGATGCAAAAGGGATTGATGAACAGAGAAAGTTTGCCTGCAAATCAAGGTATGTTGTTTATTTTTACAGATATGCAACCGAGAGGTTTTTGGATGAAAAATACTTTAATTCCACTAGATATGATTTTTCTTGATAACAATTTAACGGTTGTTGAAGTAAAAAAGAATGTGCAGCCGTGCGAAGCAGACCCTTGTCCGGTCTATAATTCTGTTCCTGCACAGTATGTGTTGGAAGTAAATGCTGGTTTGGCAGAGAAGAACAGTATTGGAATATCTTCTGTTGCAAAGTTGAACAAACAATAAGATGTTTTAACTTGATTATGATCTGTCTTCTATTCTTAACTAAAACTAATTTGCGTTTCCCTTTCCAAAAATACGCTTCCCATTCCTTTGCCTATATCGGTAAATGCGCTTGTTTGCATTGTTCCCAGTTGTTCAAAGAATGTTTTTGGTTTTGTGTATTCTATTGGTTTTGCATCAATGTTTAGTTGTTCTTCAATGTAATGGAGTGCTTCTTCTTTGCCGCCAATGGCATCAATTAGTCCGAGTTCTTTTGCTTCGCTTCCTATGTAAACAAATCCTGTTGCTAACTGGCGCACTTGTTCTTCTGGCAGGTTTCTGTTTTCAGCTACTGCATGAATAAATTCTGTGTGTAAATTATCGAGCAATCTTTGGAATAGTTGTTGTTCTTCTGCAGTCATTTCTTTGTATGGACTGCCGGCGTCTTTCAAGTGTCCTGCTACTAAACGTCTATATGTTACATTGTAATCGTCAAGCAGTCCTGCAAATTCTAGGCGACTTGCTCTGACTCCAATGCTTCCTGTTAAGCTCATTCTGTTTGCAAATATTGTGTCTGTTGCTGTTGCAACCCAGTACGCGCCGCTTGCTCCGACTTCGCGAATAACGGCAACAGTTGTCTTGTTTGTTTTTTTGATTGCTTGTGCTATTTCGTCTGTTGCTACAGGGCTTCCGCCTGGGCTGTTGATTTCGAAAATGATTGCTTTTATTTTTTCGTTTTCGTTTGCTTTTTCAATAAGATCAATAATGTCTTGGCTTTCTATGCCTTCAAATAAACTGCTTTCTTGTTCAGTATAAATCGCACCATTTAAAGGAATAATAGCAATATTGCCGTCGTGCAATTCTTCTACTGGTATGAATGCGCCAAAGATGGCAAATGCAAAAAGGATAAAGATAAGAAACATTAGTGCGCTTAATCCAAAGCTGACTATTCTCCAGCTTGTTCTGAGAACTTGCCAACCGCTGAGTTGTTTTAATTCAGTTTTTTGTTTATTTGATCTCTTTTTTGCCATTTTAGTATACTCCTGGAATTAATCTATTTGTATCGTTTGAGTATGCTTGCCAGTCCTTATCATATTTGTCGATGAGTGTTTGTTCTTCTTGGATGATTTTGTAGATTAAGCTTGGAATGAAGAATACAATAAGTATGCCGAGTGCCCACCAGCTTCCAAGTGCTAAGCAAAGTCCTAATAGTATGACAATCAAGCCTGTTTTGCTTGGATGTCTTATTTTTTTATACATTCCATCAAATGTAAATCCTGTTTGTAGTTTTTGGTCAAGTGTAATGAATGCTCCGAGTTGTTTGCGTGCGAAGAATTGCAGTATCCAACCACCCATAAAAATAACTGCTCCTAACCACATAACTATGCTTGCTTCTGGTTCGTTTATCCAGTAGTGTGCAAATGCCATTACAATGACTAGTGTGGTAGTGATGAGTTCTAACCATTTGCTTTCTTCGTGTAATGGTTTTGCGCTTCTGAATATAAAGAGTTGTTTGAATTTGAGTTTCATTACAATAACAAAGATTATAAGAATGACTATTGCTAATCCTAGAATTTTGAGCATGTTAACCATTTTATCTTTTTGAGCAGGCAGTAGTTTATATTGTTTTCTGTAAACTCTCCACTCTAAACTCTTTACCTCTTACTTGTAACTCCAGTTCGCTTGCAATGATTATAAATTGGACATTCTGAACATTTTGGGCTTATTGGAAGGCAGGTTGTTTTTCCGTGTGTTACAAACGTGTCATTGACGATTTGCCAGTGTTTTTGTGGCACTAATTTCATCAACTTTTGTTCGGTTTCTTCTGGTGTTTTTGTTTTTACCCAGCCTAATCTATTGCTGATCCTATGAACGTGTATGTCAACAGGTATTGCATCTTTTCCAAAAGAATATACGAGCACACAGTTTGCTACTTTTCTTCCAACGCCAGGCAATTCTATTAATTTTTCTAAATTGTCTGGAACTTCGCCATCAAACTTTTCAATCAGCATTTTTGCCGCATTAATTATGTTTTTTGATTTGTTGTTGAAGAATCCTATTTTTCGTATGATTTCAATTACTTCTTTTTGTTTTGCATTTGCTAATTTTTCTACCGTTGGATATTTTTCAAATAGTTTTTCTGCAATTACTTCTGTTGTTTCATCTTTTGCGCGAGCACTTAAGATTGTAGAAATTAATACTTTGAATGGTTCATATTTTTTTCCCATTCTACCAAGCATTGTGTTTGACCCTTGTGTTTTGGCGAGTGTGCTTAGTACCGTGTCGATTTGGTTGTGTGTTGGCATTTTATTTTATGAATTGCTTTTTTAGTATTAAACGTATGGTTTTATATATTAATTCGAATCTTCATAAATCATGCACAAAAATATGCTGCGTTTAATCTTATCAGTTCTTCTTTTACTTACTATATTTATTGGTTGCACAAAATCTGATGTTAAACCAGAAACAATCAAAATTGGTTTTATAGGTCCTTTGACAGGAGATGTTTCTTTTCTTGGAGATATTGATAAAAGCGCAACAGAAATTGCAGTAGAAGAAATAAATGCTAACGGCGGCGTTCTTGACAAACGATTACGGATCATTTACGAAGATGGTAAGTGTACTGGTAGTGGTGGATTGTCTGCTGCAAACAAGCTTGTTAACATTGATGATGTAAAGATATTGCTTGTTTCGTGTGGTCAAGAAGTTCTCACAGTCTCGCCAGTTGCTGAAAATAAGGAAGTTATTTTATTTGCAACGTATGCAACACATCCAGATATTTCTAAGCTAGGAGATTTTGTTTTTAGAAACTCTTACTCTGATGCAGACATTGCGGAAATTGCATCAAATACCATTATTCAAAAATACAAGAGAATAGGCTTGATTTCTGAGCAGACAGATTATACAAAAGGTTTAGCAGATGCATTCAAAGCAAAGTTTGAAGAAGTAGGTGGAGAAATTGTTGAAGAGTCTTTTGCATCAGGTACTACAGATTTCAGAGGGCAATTATTGAAGCTTAAAGATCTTGATGCAATTTTTATTAATCCGAGTGGTTTGGCTCAAGGAGAGCTTATTTTAAAACAACTTGGCGAATTAGGTTATGCGAAAAGTCTGTATGGTAATTATTTTGGTGGCAGTAATCAAATACAGCAATTGTCTGAGTCTCAAGGCATGATTTTTTTCTCAGATCCATCTGTTGCAGAAAATTTAAAGAAACAAGCATACTTTGACAAGTATGAAGCCAAAACTGGTAAATTGCCTGATTTGACATTCCCTGCTGCTGCTCGCTATGATGCAGTCCATATTTTAGCAGATGCAATAACTTTTTGCAAAGAAGTAAATTCAGAATGCGTGCGCGATTATCTGTATGATTTGAAGAAGTACTCTGGTGTTCTGGGAACGTATGGTTTCGATGAGAACGGGGACCTTTCAGGCATTGCGCCCTCAGTAAGTATTATTGAAGATGAAACTGCAAGCCCATATTCAGTTCAGTAGATATGTTCGTTTTCATTCAACCTCAAAAAAATTCAATTTTCCCTTTAGCGTTTTGAGCGGTAGTCTTTGCGCATTCTCTAAAATAAAGCCGTGTGCTTTTGGAGCATGCCATCCTTTTGCAAAGTGTTTGTCTGAATCTTTTTCAAATTCTTCTTTTGATGTGTATTTTTTAACGTCAATAAGTGTTGCTTTGCCGACAATACATCCTGTTGGCAAGTCTTTGAAACTAAATTCTTTTTCTTTCTCCTTGTTTGTGTTCAGTGAAGCGTGAACTAAAAATTCTCCTCTGAATTTTGTGTTCCATTTTCGTACTTCGATTGTTTTTCTGCCAGAGACTACTAATTCTGCCCATGGTTGTTTTAGTGAGAGGGTTTTCATAGCATTAACAATATAGGGATTATCGATTTTGTTCCTTTTTCTTTTATGATCTCCATTATTTTGTCGTATCTGTCCATGTTCAAATAATATTTCCAGCCGTGTTCTTTTTTCTTCTTGCCACAAATGTTTTGTTTTATGAGTGCTTCAAGTACGAGTTCAATTTTGTCAAGGTCTTCTTTTGCTACTCCGGATTTTATTACTTTTATGTAAACTGAGCCTTTACCAAAACAACCTTCAGCAAATAATTTTCTGAGTATTGTTCTACTTATTTGTATATACTCGCTCTTTTTAATGTGCACCATACGCAAAGTTCAAAGTTGATGAATTTAAATATGTTGTCTTTTTTTAGACCCTTAAAGGACTAAATAGAAACCTTTAAAAACTTCAAGTGCATACACAGCATACATAATAAATATTTAATATTGCGAGTAACAATGAAAAAATCAATCTTTTTGCAGGAAGTTGGAGATACGCCTATCAATAGAGTTTGGAGTTTTCTTATTATTCATTCCGAATATGATTATTCCATGAAAGATATTGCGCGTTTTGCAAATGTTGGATACACAACATTAAAAACAATCTGGAAAGATTTTAGCACAAGAAATATTGTTGTTTTAACAAGAACTGTTGGCAAGGCAAAAATGTACAAGTTAAATCGTGACAACCTTGTTGTTGAAAAATTCATTGACTATTATTGGGCAGTTGTAGCTGCTGTGGTGAAGAAAGAAAACAGCTTAGAAACACAAGCTTCATCTTCAAATACTTCCTTGCCTGTTTCTGTGAAGAGTGTATGATTGACAGGAATTGCGTGTTTATTCTTTAATATCAGAATTGGCACCCTATCAGAGGAATGAAGCATACCCTGCGGGATTAAGGTCTGTTTATCATCTCGAATAGTTCTCGTTGTGCTTGTTGTTGCTCGTATGCAACGGGATTTTCTTTTTTTAATTGTTCGAGAGGTGTTTCTAGCCGTGATAGTTCTCCCAGTCCTAGTCCGAGCATTGCTCCTATTATTCCTGCGGCGGCTATACCTTTTAGTATTCCTTGCTGTTGTCTTCTCATTCCTTTTCTGTATTCTTGGAAGACGTCCATTTTTATTGGGTGTGAATAGAGTAGTGCTGCTACTTCATTTTCAAAGAGTTCTCCTGCTTTTGTTGGTCGTACCATACCATCGGTGATAGTCAGCACTCCGTGTTCTTCGAGTGCGTGAAGTCTTGGCATGAATTCTGCAACTCTTGACCACCCATACTGTTCTTGCAATTCTCCTAAGTCAATACCTCTTTTTACTCCAAGAGCGATACGTCCTGTGAGTTTTTCCATTTGGTTGTATCTTCTTAATCTATTAACTGCTGGAGTAATTCCGTCTTGGACGAGTTCTCCGTATGTTCTTCCTGTTGCTACTTCTTTCATCCAACCATTGAGTGTTTGTGCGTATTCTCGTGGCGTATGACCTGGTAGTCTATTTCTGTTTCTTTCAAGATTTTTTCCTAATCGTTCTTGGTAACCACTTGATAGTGCATTTCCCCAGAATAGTGTTGGTGTATGACTATACGCATCTGCCCCAATGCCTATGTAACTTTCTTCAACACTTCCTCGTAATGTTTTGAAACGATCATCAGCTTGTCCTAATACGAATTTGTCTCCAAAAGGTCTGCGATATCCTAATGATTGCATTTCTCTCCAGATTTTTAGTCTTGTTCTTATTGCTCGTTCTTGGTCGTGAAGAGGGAATTCATCAAGTGATCCCATCATAAATACAAAGTCACTGACATCTGGTCGTGCTCGATTGTTATACCACGTAACATTAGAGGGTTTAGTAGGAAGCTCTGCAAGTGTTTCAATATCTCTTTCTATGGACGCTTCGTCCTGTCCTCGTAATCCTTGAATGAGGTCAATGTTTACTTCAGGGAACAATCCTGTAGTAAGGGCAATAGCATCTAAAGCTTTTGGAGTAAAATCTTCACCTACATCGTTACCTCTTCCTGCAAAACGAAGAACCAAAGGACTAAATGATTGAACTCCCATACTAACGCGATTAATACCATAATCGCGAGCAAGCAATAATTTTCTTTTTCCGTTATCTTCTGTTATAGTGTTAGGACTTCCTTCTAAGCATAGTTGTGCATTATTAGTGAAAGAAAATCTTTCTCTGACGGTACTAAGAACTCTTTCAAGATCGGAAATCGAGAGAATAGTTGGCGTGCCGCCACCAACAAACAACGAAGAGACGCTTATTTCCCGTTCTGCCAACGCACGACTATACCACGCAATTTCAGTATTGAGAGAATCAAGATAGTCGGGAATGCCTCCAGTTCCTATAGAAAACTCATAAGGACAATACGTACAAGCAGATTCACAAAAAGGAATACCAACATACAAACCAACAGTAGAACCAGCAATACCATCAAGAGCGCGGCGAACAAGACGGGTTCCACGACGAGAAGAAACAGGGTTCAAAGCATCTTGAGGGAAATACGTTGTAGCAGTGTGACTCCCGCCCATACCAAATGCTTCGCCAACACCAGGAAGAAAAATCCTCTGGCCTTCATGAGAAACACGACGAAGACCCTTACGGACTAGATCAAGAGCCTGTTCTACCGCTACTTCATCGTCGCCAAAACCCATAGAAATGCTGTAATTTAGGACTTCTTAAAAGTTTCTTTTCAAAACAACAATCCAAATCAAAGGCGATATCCTCAAAAGTACCCAAATCACGAGCTTTACCGATTCCGCCCCCAATGATAAAGAAACTGTTGCGCATACCCTGCATTTTTTCCCCATTTTGTGTTTGCAAATTCAATTATTTCTTTGTGCGATACTTTCTTGTTATCAAAATAATTTTGTTGCATGATTCTCTCAATCCAGATGTCTACTGGGAATGCTTCTGTTTTTCCTAAACTAAATAAACAAATGCAGTCGGCTACTTTGCTTCCAATGCCGGGCAGTTTGACCAATTCTTGTTTTGCTTCAATGTAATTTTTTCTTTTTAATTGTTCAAAGAAGTTGTCATCAACAAGTTTATTTACTGCGTGGATGTATTTTGCTCGAAAGCCTGTTGAGCATTTTTTTATTTTTTCCAAATTGTTTATTTGTCCGGGTTCTGGAAATAAGTGTGCTGTTTCATTTTCAAACCGCGCGTCTTTTCCAAAATGTTCTGCAAGCTTGTTCATGTTGAGTTGTATTTTTTTGATGTTGCTTGCTGTGCTGCATTGGAAGTTTATTGTTGTTTCCCATGGGTCTCGTTGCATTACTCGCAAACCGTTGAATTGTCTTATGGCTTTTTTTAGAATGGGGTCTTTTGACAATGTTTTTGTTATTTTTTCATACTCTGAGTAGAGCCCAAATAGTTTTGTGATGTGTTCTCTTGTCGTGCCATAAAACTCAAGGGTGTTTTCTTTTTGTTTTATTTTGAATGTTTTGTCGCGTTCGTGGCAGTAATACCATTCACCTTTTTGAGCATATCTGAAGAATTGTCCTGATTCTAGTGTGTATTTGAGGTTGAATTTATTGATGTACAGTTCCATTGGTATGTTGCTTTTTGTAGGATTTATATATTTGACCAAGAGAAAATTAGTTACTTAAAAGTGGTTAAAAAACAGGAAGATTTATAAATGCTAATTCTATTATATTCTCTATGGCTGAGAAAAAAGGGCTGTTTTCAAAGGCAAAACAATCAGTAAGGAATCTAGCTGCTTGGAAGAAAACTCTAGATGTGAATCCAAAACAAGCACGTATAGAGCTTGCTGATTTTATGCGTCGTTCAGTAGGTTATGTAACAAATTTTCCAGTAAATTTTCTAGTGGGAGATTTATCTGGCATGGAATTTTCTTTTGAGCTATACAAATCAGAAAAGTGTTCCTTTATTCCTTCAGAAGGTCTTGCAGTGGCAAAAGCAGAAACAGCGTTAAAAGAAGCAGAAGAAAACAGTTCATTTCATGATTTTTATACGTCAAGAGGACAATTAGCCTTGGCAGTAGTTGAAGAAGCAAAGAAAAGACGATATGAGAATCTTTATGGAAATTCATGGGAAACAGTTCCTGATCTTAAGGGAATTCTTGAGGATGAATGCAAAGAAAGTAGTTTCGCAGTTGATGGAGATCTGGATATTGCAGTTACATATGTTCTAAAAACAGTGGCTACTGATCTTTCTGCTATTATTGACAGAAATAAACTTACTTTGACTGATTTTCGTATTGGTTTTTTGAAAGCAAATCTTGGCGATTTGGTTGTTGATTTGGATGCTGGTTTGTTGGCTCTTGAAACACATTATGCTGCTTCACAGGGAAAACAAATAAGTGATATAGTCCCTCTCCAATTTTCACAGCTTGGCATAAGATCAGATGCCCTGACAAGAATTGCTCAAGGACACCCGTTACTTGTTGATTGGTCAAAAACTTATGCAAGGCAGTTGAGATCAATTGATGAACGGCTTTCTTTAGTGGAGTTAATTTCTGAAAACAGCAGAGATCCAGAGAGTTTATTCGGTAAAAAAAGCCCGCTTCATCCAGAGTTGCTTTTGCCAGAGTATGATTTGATGTGTAGTCTTGCTGTTACGGCAGTTCGAAATTTAACAGCATTTTCTCCTGACGCAAAAGAGTTTGTTGCAGATGGTGTCGTACGTAATATTCATTCAATTGAAACTCTTGCTGAAAAGTACGCAAGAAAGATTGATGCGATTTTACCAAAAAAAGTGCAGCCAGCACAATCAAGAACTTTTAGGGAAGATTTAACGCATGTGAAGAGTATTGTGAAATCTTGGCTTGATGCTGAACAAAAACCTGCACAAAAAATACTTGATGAGTCTATTGCTTGGGCAGATAGACTTGTTGAACGAGTGAAAACAGGATTTTCTGATTCTATTTTTGGTAAGTATGATTTTGACTTTGATTTGTCTGAGCCTGTTGCAGGAAAAATCCAACCAGCAGAGTATGATGCAACAACTCTTGGAAATGTTAAGCAAGCTCTTGCAACATTTCGTTCTCTGAGGGTTGATGTTGGAAAATCAAACTTGGCTGAGGTGCAAGCTCTTTCAGATGAAAAAAGTGCTCGAAGTATTACAGCTGCTGAGAGGATGCATGATCCTAGTGTTCGTTCTGCAAAAATGGACTTGCTTGATTGGTTTGGAAGATATCCAACAGTGCTTGGCGGCGAGGATGCTTATGTTGGGCATTTGTTGTGTGATGATTTAGCTGCGGTTTGTGAGAGTGATAAAAGTGCAAAGCACCCTGCTTATTTGCGTAATGCAGTTTATGCAGCAGCAGGTGGAAAAACAGTAGAAGATGTTTGGTTTGCTTCTGAAGATCCTTTTGTAGTAGCTCTTGTTACTGCATTTGTAACTTCTGACCAGCCTGTTCGTTTAATTGCTGATCATTTGCCAACAAACATTCGTGATGCAGCACTTTTGTTATTAAATTACGCAATGCTTGATGCAGATGCTGCCGCTCGTGCAGGAAATGATGATGCATTGGCTAATGCGCGTAGCAGAGTTGATGTATTGGCAGGGCAAATTCGTGATGATTTACCAAGGGCATATGTGAAAACTCTGGATGATCGAGTTGAGCAGATTCGTTCAGGTGAACTTCCTGAGCAACCAAAAGATGCTTCTTTGAAAGGTCAACGCTTATCAGTCTGCGATTCCTTGTGGCGTGCTGCATTGTACGGAACTGATAATGAGTTTGCTGCAGCTGGCAGAGCTTATGAATTGTTTGTTGATGAACATCCACAATATGGGCGCACATTGTTTGAAACAACTGCAAGAGCAGATCATATGAGAACTTTTAGAGAGCGTTATTTAGCTCGTTTTGATAGCGAAATGCAGACTGCTGCGCGTTCTGGTGTCTTAGAAAGATATACACTCTCCCGTGATCGTGCAGTTATTTTGTACGAAGCATTATGTTCTGATAGTGTTGATGAAAAGTTGGATCAATACGATAGACTATTTGCACAGCATAAAAAGTTAGATAAGGTTATGCAAGAACATAAAAAATGATTTTCTTCTTATTGCAAAGTTCGCAGGACTTTGCACAGGGGTTTAATATGTCAGAAATATACTATCAGTCTATTTGAATGATGGACAAAGTCCTTGTTACATCAGTAATCTAGTATATTTCTGAGCATGCTCAAGAACCACAACAAAAATATAGTAAATTTTGGTGGTTCTTGACACAAGGAAAAGCTCTGCTTTTCCTGTACAAGAAAACCTCACGGTTTTCTGTACGCGAAAAATGTTTTTTTTCCCCCGCTGTACAGACAATTCAAAGAATTTTCTTGTACAACAAAATCTGTGATTTTGTGTGCAACGAAAAATACATTTTTCGCTGTAGAAAAACGCACGATACCAAAAAATTCTTAGAATTTTATGGCGCCAAAAAATACTTTGAATTTTTTGAGCGAAATACCCCGACCTTCAGGTCGGGGAATAGTGCGTTTTTCTTTATCCTCAATATCTGAGGTTCTTCTTAGAGAATTTTGAAAAAGTATAGAATGAAGTCAAAATTCTCTTTACTATATTTGCAAGGCAATAAATGTTTTTATATTGGTTTTTTCTTTTTGTGTTGTATGGTTGTAGTGAAGGAGATGCCACGAGTTGACATTTCCACACAGCCATCTAATTTTGGTAAATTTGTTGATCGGGCTTTTCGTGATGTGAAGCCTGTTATTGTTTCTGGTTTTGATCCTGAGTTGGACAGAACTGCAAGGGCATTAATGGATGATTTTGTTAATTTTTCTGAGCTTCCTGATGATAACAAAAGAGAATATTGTTATCCTAAGCTTGCTGGCCAGTTTGGTTTTACGCCGCAAGATACAGAACAGTCAGGGTATGCAGGAGGCAAGGATTCTGCTGGAGGGAAGTTGCAAGAGCATCGTGAGCATTTTATGATTGGTTCGCAGCTTCCAGAAGGTCATCCTTTGTTGGATATTTGTCCGCCTTTTATTTATTTTGATGCAAAAAATGCAGTGGGTTTTCCGTTTCCTGATATGGTTACAAATGGTAACAGGCTTGTTGAGCTTGTTGAAGATGCGCGCATGAGGATGTATGCTGGTCTTGAACAAGCAAGAGGTTTGCCTCCTGGAAGTATCGCATTCATTGTTCCGTATGGGACTACTGTTGTGCGCTTGCATCATTATCCTGGAATTAGAGGAGATATTGTAAAAGAATATGAGGTAAATGGTGTAAAAGCAATTGATATGCTTTTGCCTTCTGGGGAATTGAAAAAGGGTTTGGTGTATGCAGCTGATCATACTGATATTGATTGTACTGCTTGGTTGTTGCGCGCAAATAAGCCTGGTTTTGCTCAGCGTGATAAAACTGGAAATGTTGAAAGGTTTACTGCAGGAAAAGATTATGAGGGTTCGGCTGTTGTGAATGTTGGCGATTATGGTAAGTTTATGTCAAATCCTGATTGGACGCTTGGTGCAGCTCCTTTTGGAACTGTTCAGGATGGCGGTTATGGTTCTGGTGTGCATTGGGTGGAGATTAATACAGAAACAATGCAAGATCCAAGGTTTTCTATTGTAGCGTTTGGTCATAACAGGCCAACAGTGGTTGTGTGCGATAAAATTGATAGAATTGTTCGTCCAAATATTGCAAGTGTTGTTCGTCGTGTTATTCCCGAAGTTGATCGTCGTGGTGTGCGTGAAAGCGAAGCGTTGTATGCGCGTTTGGCAGAGATTGGTTATCTTGGTAGTACGGAAGCTGAGCGATTGGAAAACCTTGCAGGAATGCTTGAAGCGTTACGACCTTTGCCGTCTGATAGGGAAGTTGTGAAGGAAATTTTAGGTTGGGAAAGAACACAACCAGAAGACAGTCCGTACAAAGGCAGGCTTGGTCAGTTTTATGAAAGAAGAAATACATGATTTTTTTGTTTGAGTCCGACGATTAGAGAATTTGTTTAGGCAACTTTGAATTAGTCTGTTTTTGGTCATTGGCGTGAACGCCTTATTATTTTTGTCGTCGATATTCAAAGTTGGCTTAGGGAACGCTCGAAAATTGTGATTTTCGGCGCACCAAAAAGCTTGGCTTTTTTAGTGCTTTGACTCAATTACAATAGTTTTTCAAAGTTCCCTTTAATATAAACTTTTAGGAAACTCCTGTTGGAACTGTTGTGAAGCATATTTACAGAAGAGTGGCACATCCTGGTGTTGTAAGGGATGTTGTGAGAAAACTCCGAGCATAACTTTTTATTTAATTCTTTTATCTTGTTTTGTATGAATGATTTAACTAAAATTTATCAAACTCTTTTCAAATATTTTGGTCCGCAGGGTTGGTGGCCCTTGTTGGATTGTGAAGGAAAAAATCCTACAAAAACAGGAGCGATGCAAGGCTATCATCCTTCTAACTTCAAACTTCCTACCTCAAACCTTCAACGTTTTGAAATTTGTATTGGTGCAATTTTAACGCAGAACACTTCGTGGGTGCAAGTAGAAAAAGCATTGCAAAATCTTAAGAAATTAAACGCATTATCTCCTGAAGCAATCTCAACAATTTCTGAAAATAAACTTAAAGAAGCCATTAAACCAGCAGGTTATTTTAATCAAAAGGCAAAAAAGCTGAAATTATTTGCAGATTTTTTTATTTCTTTGAAAGGAAAAGTTCCAACAAGAGAGCAACTTTTGTCTGTTTGGGGTGTTGGTCCTGAAACAGCTGATTCGATCTTGTTGTATGCGTTTCATCAGCCATATTTTGTGATTGATGCGTACACAAAAAGAATTTTTTCTCGTTATGGGCTGTTTACTGCTGATCACATACTGCCTATTTCGTACCATGAACTACAAAATTTGTTCCACAACGATTTGTCAAGAACCACCGGTGATCGTACTGCGGTGCTTAACACTAGTGACATGACTACTCATAAAATCATAAGAAAAGATAGTACAGTGGTTCCCAAGAAAATCCAGAGGGTTTTCTGGGCCAGAAAATGCTTTGCATTTTCTTGGCTTGATCATGCTCGGAATGCCGTTCGCTCTAGTAAACCAATCATGATACAACACGATCGGCATTTCGACATGCCAAAAGATTACAAGGTATTCAATGAGTACCATGCATTGATTGTTGAGCTTGCAAAGAGAAATTGCACAAAACAAAAGCCAAAATGCGAGAGTTGTCCGTTGAATGAATCCTGTAAAAAGTTAATTTAATTATTGCAAAGTTCGCAGGACTTTGCACTGGGGTTTAAAACAAGGAAAAGCGGAGCTTTTCATGTGCCAAAAATCGAAGATTTTTTAGCACCCCGCCCTTTAGGGCGAACTTTGCAAGTAGAAAAACGCACGATAAAATACCCCGACCTTCAGGTCGGGGAATAGTGCGTTTTTCTTTATTGTCTGGCTGGTTTTCCTACTGTCTACTGCAAACTGCTGACTGTAAACTACATACAATAAATTTATAACAGCTAAGTGATTCTTTTTCTGCATGGGCATGTTTGATAAGATTCAGTTTTGGAAGAAAAAGGATGAGTTTGCACTTCCTTCTGATGAGCGTTCTGATTCTTCTTTTTCTGAACCAATGCAAATGCCGTCTGATTCTGGTTTTAGTGTTCCTCCTTCGAGCAGAGGAATTACTGAACCTGAAATACCGTCTGCAGCAGAGGATTTTGGCAGGCCTTCGAAATATCAGCAGCAGAGTTTTCAGCCGCAGACGTTTGATCAGCAGCCTAGAGGAGAGCTTAAAGATCAGCAATTGCAGTTGTTGTCTTCAAAGCTTGATACAATTAAAGCACAGCTTGATACTGTTTTGCAAAGGTTTGATCGTATTGAGCGAAGAGAGGAAGTTCCGTTTCAAGAGCGATGGCAGCAAAGAAAATAACTTTCTGGTTGATAGCGCTGATAGTTTTTGTGCTTGATAGGCTTTCTAAGTTTTGGATAGTTTCAAATGTTCCGTTTGGCAGTTCTATTGATTTTTCGTTTTTATCGATTACGTACATATTGAATGCGGGTACATTGTTTGGTATGTTTAAACACGCTGCGTTATTTTTTTTGATTTTCTCGCTGGTTGTTATTGTGTTTCTCGTGTTGAAATTTGATTCTTTTGATTTAAGGATTCAGCCTTTTTTGGGTTTAGTTCTTGGAGGCGCGCTTGGTAATGTAGTTGATAGGTTATTGTATGGGGCAGTTGTTGATTTTATTGACGTGCATTTTTGGCCAGTATTTAACGTGGCAGACGCTGCACTTTCTGTTGCAGTGGTTTTAATTTTGGTTTTTGAGTTGTTTTTTAATCAAGAACCAAAAAAATACCAAAAGCATAAACGCAACATTTAAATACATCTCCAGTATACGGAAAGCTATATTCGCAAAAAATTAGACGATTATAAGTTTGAGGTGAAAAAAGATGGTTGATGAACATGAGCATAGAGGAATCGCATTAGTTCTTCTTGGCATGGTAGCAGTTGTTGCTGTTGTAGGTTTTGTATTGATGTTTGCGCAAGGAGAATCAAGTGCAGGTCTTGGTGTATATGGTGGTCCTGCACAACGATTGGCAGAAGGTTTGCCGATGAATAATCCAACTCCGTATTATAATAGTGCTGTTCCGCAAGCACGTGATACTCCTGAAGGTTTTAGCTGGGATGAGTATTTAGCGCAAGGTGGATCTTGGGATTCAATTACTCAATCTCCTACGCATTGGAATTACGATGGTACGCCAAAAGGAAGTCTTGGTGATATTCCATCCTATGTGGCCTTAAATTGTGGTCCGAATGGAGTTTACTATTCGTCAAATCGCATAGGTGAAGCTGAGCTTGAGAGAAGCAGAGGCAACACTGTTGTGCAGAATGATGATGGAACATTTTGTGTTTATGCGCCGTCTGCAAGAGTAGGCGGAATTGCAGGCAGGCAGTAATTTTTTTTATTTGCAGTGAAATAGAAAAGTATATAAGTTGAAATGTGTTTATCACGTTCAACCCAATTAAAAAAATAAACAAACGAGAAAACGAGGTGATTCGTTGTGGCAGAAGAAAGTGGTAAAGGCATCGCACTCGTGATTTTAGGCATAGTTGCGATCATTGCCATTGTTGGTCTTGTGTTGCTTTTTACAGGAGCGCGCAAGAATGCAGCAGTTGGTGAGTTTGCGGTCTCCGCAGCAAAGCAATATGGTGGAGCAGTTAGAGGGGCATATGACCCGTATGCAGGTGCATTCTCTGGTAGAGCGCATGAGTATCCGGCAGGAACAGTTCCTGAGTTGGCAGCACAAGATTATGGTCGTGCAGGTGTAAACACTGCAATGGGCGGTCAGGCATTTGGTGAAAATGTTGATCCTGCAGGTCGTGGTGTGCAGAATGTAGCAACTGCAAGTCAGGTGCTTTCGCAGTCTGCAAACATGTTCCAGGCAACAAGAAATGAAGGCGGAGTACGTGTTGGAGACAACTGTTACTTTATGATGCCTCCAGATCTTGACTCAATTAGCGATGCAGGTCAATGTGCGTTGTATCAAGCGCAAGGTAGAACAGTGCCATCTATTCCAGCATTCTGTACTGGCGAGCGTTCTAGAGAACGTGTTGCATCAGGTACAGGTACTGCAGGACCAGGTCAGGGACCAGTTGCAGTTGATCCATATCAGGCAACAGCAATTGAACTTGGACGAGGAGCATGTTTCTTTAGATTCCAAGGAGCACAAAACCTTGTATAAATTTTTTAATTTTTTTTCTTTTTTTTAGGTGGTTTCCAATGCATGAAAGTTTAGAATGGTATGTTGTTTTTGTGATTATTACAGTAGCTTTGGGTTTTTCTGTGTTGAGTATTGCAATGAGTTGGTGAAGTTATTATTGCTGCTAACTTGTAAACATTGTTTACTAAACCAAGCTTTTTCCAGTCATTTCTTTAGGTTGTTTAATGCCCATTATTTTAAGAACAGTAGGTGCAATATCATATAATGCAATATTTTTATGAGTTTTTATTTTGGGAGTGTTAATAAATACACAAGGCACGTTGTTTGTTGTGTGTGCTGTGCAGGGTTTGCCATCAGAGTATTGTAATTGTTCTGCATTGCCGTGGTCTGAAGTGATAATCATAGCATAGTTGTTTTTCTTTGCTGTTTTAACAAGTTTTCCTAAGCAGTCATCAAGAATTTCAATGCTTTGTTTTGTTTCTTTGATTTTGCCTGTGTGTCCGAGCATGTCTGGATTTGCGTAGTTAATCAGTATGAAATCATGTTTTTTGCTTGAAAGTATTTTTTCAGCTTGTTTGGTTATTTTTTGTGCGCTCATTGCAGGGCTTTTGTCGTACGTGTTTACTTTTGGACTTGGGATAAGAAAACGATCTTCTCCAGAGAATATTTTGCCTGTTAATCCGTTGAAGAAATATGTTACGTGTGCCCATTTTTCTGTTTCTGCTAATCGGTATTGTTTAATGCCTTTCTTTGCAATAACTTCTCCTAGTGTGTTTTTGAGTTTTATTGGTGGAAATGCAACAGGAGCTTGTATATTGTCGTCATATTGTGTTAAACAAGCAAAATACAAATCAGGTATTTTTGTTCGTTTAAATTGTTTAAACTTGTTTTGTACAAATGCTCTGGTTAGCTCTCTTGCTCTGTCACTTCTGAAATTTGTGAAGATAATGCTGTCACCTTTTTTGACAGAACAACCAATAACGCTTGGTTGTACAAATTCATCTGTTTCTCCGCGTTTGTACGCAACGTGCAGGGCTTTTTGCCAGGAAGCATAATGAACTCCTTTTCTGTTAACAAGTGCATCGTACGCTTTATGTTCTCTTTGCCATCTGTTATCTCTGTCCATTGCGTAATATCTGCCAATTATGGTTGCTATTTCTCCATTTTTTGGCAGTTTTTTCTCGAGTTGTTTCAAATATGTTGCTGCACTTTTTGGAGGCACATCTCGTCCGTCAAGGATTGCATGTACTGCAATGTGTTTCACGTTGTGTTTTTTTGCCATATCAATCAGGGCATAAAGGTGTTTGGTGTGTGCGTGCACTCCTGCGTCACTCAGTAGTCCAAGAAGATGCAGTGTTCTGTTTTTTGCACGTTTCATGGCTTGAAGCAGTACTTTATTTTTGTAAAAAGAATCATCATCTATGCTTTTATGGATGCGCATAAGATCTTGCTCAACTAATCTGCCAGATCCTAAATGTAAGTGTCCTACTTCGCTGTTTCCGATAAAACCGGGTAATAAGCCAACGTATGTTTCTGCTGCATGAATTGTGCAATTTGGATTGTTATGCAATATATTGTCCCAGTTTGGTTTTTTTGCTTGGCTGATTGCATTGCCTGGGCTGTTTTTTGTAATTCCCCAGCCATCAAGTACTACGAGTATTGTTTTCATTTTATTAGTTTAAGAAGATCATTATGTATTTTTCCGTTGCTAGCAACGAGTGTTTTTGATTTGTTAAATTGCCAAGGCTTACCTTTTGCTTCTGTGACTTTTCCTTCTGCTTCTGTAACAAGCAAGGATATAGGGTCTCCGTATGGATCAAGAGGTATTCTTATTCGTGCGCTTGCTTTTCCTGCAGCAATGTAACAATAATCAATTGATGAGCTTCCGAAATTACGTAGAAAATGGTAACTGACTTTGTTTCTGATTGGAGCGAGTGATTTTGAGCTTCCGAGTATTCGGCAATTCTTGATGGTGTCTTTGTTAACATGTATTTTTTTGCCGTTTAACCAACTTCCTTTTCCTTTTTCAGCAAAGTATAATTCTTTTAGTATTGGTGCATAAACCACAGCAAGTATTGGTTCTTTGTTTTTCAGAAGTGCAATGGATACTGCAAACAAAGGAGTATGGTATGAATAATTAAGTGTTCCATCGAGCGGGTCAATTACCCAGACGTATTCTGATTTTTTGTGGTGATTGCCGCTTTCTTCTGCAAAGATGTTGTGGTCTGGATATTTTTTGTTAATTTCATTAACAATATATTTTTCTGATTCATAATCTGCATCTAGTGCAAAATCACCGAGTTGTTTGCGTTTTTTTATTTTTGCAGTGTTTTGTTTTTTGACAAGTATTTTTGCCGCATTTTTTGCGAGGTGTATTGCAAATGTGAGTTCTTTTGATTTGTTTTTCATGTGAGTTCCTCCTCTATTCGTAATAATTCATTGTACTTGGCAACTCTTTCTCCTCGTGCTGGAGCGCCTGCTTTGATGTATTTGCTTGCAATGCCAACGGCAAGGTGAGAGATAAAATCGTCGTTTGTTTCTCCGCTTCTGTGGCTTGTCATGATGCTCCAGCCTGCTTGTTGTGCAAGTTTTGCAGCGTTTAATGCTTCTGTTATTGTACCTATTTGATTTATTTTCAGCAGGAGGCTGTTGCAGCTTTTTTGCTGTATTGCTTTTTTGATGCGTTCTGGATTTGTTGTTAGCAAGTCATCGCCTATGATGTCTATGTTTGTTTTTGCTGTTAATATTCCTGTTGTTTCAAAATCGTCTTCGTGAAAGGGGTCTTCAAGGGTTGTAAGATTGTATTTTTTAATAAGGTCTTGGTAATAATCAAGAAGCTTTTGTGTGGTGTATTCTTTTTGATCAAGGTAGTATTTGTTGTCTTTCCAGAAGCTTGTCGCTGCGGCATCAATGCCGAGTTCTGCTTTGTGTCCTGTTTGAATGATTGCGTTTTTGATTGCTGTTAGTGCTTGTTCTGTTGTTTTTATTTGCGGTGCAAAGCCTCCTTCATCACCTACGTTGATAGCTGATTTGCCGTAATTGTGAAGCAGGTTTTGTTTTAACTGATGGTATATTTCGCATCCTTTGCGTAGCATTTCAGTAAATGTTTTTCCTGTTGGTTTTATTCTGAATTCTTGAATTGCTAAGTTGTTGCTTGCGTGTTGTCCTCCGTTTATTATGTTGAACGCAGGTATTGGTATTCGGCATTTTTTTGTTCCATATAAATCAGCGATGTATTCATATAATTCTTGTTTGTGTGACGTTGCTCCTGCGCGTGTAATTGCCATGCTTATTGCAAGTATTGCGTTTGTTCCTAGTTTTTGTTTGTTTTTTGTTCCGTCTAATTCTATGAGAAATTGGTCGATTTTTTCTTGATTTATTTTTTTGCCTTTTAATTTTGGAGCTATTTTTTTGTTAATATTGTTTACTGCTTTTTCGACTCCATTTCCGGAATATTTGCTGCCGTGATCTCGTAATTCCCATGCTTCGTGACTACCTGTGCTTGCACCGCTGGGTACACTTGCTCTGAACAGTCCGTCTTGTGTTTTAATGTCACATTCTACTGTAGGCATCGCTCTGCTGTCTATGATTTGCCGCGCTTTAACTGCTTTAATTATGCTCATACTGCCTCTTTTTTATAGCGAGTTTTTCAGTTTCTCTATAGGCAACTTTGAATTAGTCTGTTTTTGGTGAATGGCGTGAACGCCCTATAATTCTTGTCGTCGATATTCAAAGTTGGCTTAGGGAACTTTGATCTATTTTTATGACTTTTTCAAAGTTTCCTATAGTTTACAGTAAGTAGTTAGAAGTTTGAAGTTTAAAAATGATTTGTCTAAGAAGCTTATCTCACTTCAACATCTTTTTCGTGAAATTCTGTGAGAATTTGTACTGGTGCGTTTGTGTTGAGTGTGATTACTCCGCCGGTTTTGTGCACATCAAAGCCTTTGCGTTCGTATTGTTCTATTTTGTCGTTTTTGAGGTATATTTCAAGCGGTCTTCTTGGTACGATAAAAGAAATATCGCTGTATTTGATATTTATGTTGCTTCCATGCAATTGTAGCGTGCAGGTTTTTTTCCCAAAGCTGATGTTTCTTCTGTCTCCTGCGCCAATGCGTGAGAATAATGTGTCTAGAACATTTTCTGCTTTTTTGTGGTTTACATGCCAGATGTTTGTTTTCATGTTTTTGTTAATAGTTCACATCTTTTTTAATGTTATGTTCTCTTCATGAGTAGTTACAATAATTTTTTTTCTTTGAGTTCTTCTCTTCGTGCTTCTTTTCTGTAAGGTGCATTTTTCCATGGGCTGTATCGCATTGGTTTTGTTGTTATTGCAGGATTTCCGCAATGCGTTTCTTGCATTGTATATTTATTGCATTTTGTGCATTTGAGAATGTGTGCCATTTTTTGCGCGCCATATGTTTTATACTTATAATTGTATACTGCTTGCTGTTTACCACGTACTATTATTCTTCGGCTCTTTGCCAGCTTGCTTGCACTTGATGTTTTTCTGCATACGCTAATACTGGTTCAACAGCTTCTTTGAGTAGTTTTTCTGCTGTTTTGTAGTCTTCTGCAATGATTTGAAGGTGATATGTTCCTGCTCCTAGATATTTGATATCTGTATTTTTTGCTTCTGCGAGTGCGTTTTTGATTTGCTCTGCTCCGTCGCTTGCATAACTGGTCATGGTGAATTTGCCTGTAATATGTACTTCTGGTGGTTTTATTCTGCTTTTAATGAGGTCTGTAATTACGTCTGCAGTTTTTTTGTCAAGATACTCTTCTAGGTTCGATGAATCGTTTACCACTTCTTCAAATGCAGGGAAAATGGTTCCATAATCTGGAATTATTTTTTGTGCTATTTTTTGGTATAATTCTTCTGTTTTTGTGTTGAGTTGTTTTGCTGCTTGTTCTATGATTTTTTCTGCGAGTTGTTCTTGTTTGATCTCGTTGAGTTTTTTACGTTTTATGCTTTCGTTGACTCGTCGTAGGCTTAAGTCTATGTGTCCTCTTTCTTGGCTTATTTTGAGAACTTTGCAAACGATTTTTTTGCCTTCTTGAACGAATTCTCTGATGTTTCGTATTCTTCCCGGTGCAACCTCAGAGATGTGGATCATTCCTGTTTTTCCGCCGTATTCGTCTAGGGTGCAGAATACTGAATGTGGGTTTACGCCTGTTACGCTGCAGAGTACGAGTTCATCGTCTTCAGGGTATCCTTCTTTCTTTAATAGCATAATATTATTTAGAAAAGGTCTGCTTTAAAAAGATTGTGGCTTATCACTCAAGAACTTCAAGTACCCTTGCTTTGATTTGTGCTTTGCCGCCTGTTGGTTCTGCGAGTGTTTGTGAGCAAACAAGGCATTTGATTGTTGTGCTTGCCTTGCCAAAAATATTTTGTTCGTTTTTGCATTTGTTGCAGCGTACTTTGATGAATTTGCTGGTTGTTTCTTTCATGCGTTGTGTTGTTCTGTTCATGTTGTACCTATGCGAATTCTATTTTTCTTGCACGCCATCCTCCTTTGCTTGGTGTGTGCATTTTTTTGCATTTATTGCATTGTAATCGTAAGTCTATTTTTTTGCTGGTTTTTCTGCCTGCCATTCTCCATTTGGTGATTGCTGGTTTGCTGTATTTTCCGTGGTTTCCTGTGCCCATGTTTCCACGCATGGTGATTCTTTTTTTGCTTCCAAAACTAAGTGGGTGTGATGTGCCTCTTGTTTTCTTTTTACCTTCTATGAGTTTGTGTTCTCCGTGTTTACGGCATGTAGGACAATAAGTGTTCCTTGTTTTTGGAAGTTTCATATATGTTCGTGGCTTTGACCTATTTAAAAAGCTTTCTATGGGTTTTATTGCATACTTCTTACAGGCAATTTTGAATAAGTCTGTTTTTTGATGCTCGGCGTTAAGCGCCTTTCAATTTTGTCATTGATATTCAAAATTGCCTTAGGAAACTTTGACTAATAATGATGACTTTTTCAAAGTTTCCTACAGTTTACTGACTACAGTTATGCAGCTTTTCCCTGTGCTATCAGAACGTTTGCTACTTCTGTTGGCAGGTCTGCTTCTTCTTCTGGAGCATATGGTCCATATAATTCTAAATCTGGTCCTGCGAATTGGTCTACGTCTTCTGTGAATTTGACTTTTCGTATTCCTGTATTTTCTTGTTGTTCTAGATTTGTTTCATCAGGGTATGTGTCTTCTTCTAGTGGGAGAACAAACGGCATCACGTCTGGTTCTCGTAGTTCCAGTAGCTTATGCAGTATTCCTGTTCTATTCTGATTAAGTATGCTGGTGATGTGCTCAAATAATTGTTTTTCCTGTCTCAGTAGGTTTTCTGTGTCGAGTATTTGGCTGTTTGTTCTGCTTTTGTTGATTGCCATGTTGATAATTTTGCGTTCTCGGAAGTCATATAGATCTTTGAGTATTTTTTTGATGTTTGTTATTTGTATGTGTAATTTGTCTCGTTCGCTTTGGCTGAAAATGTCGTTTTTTGTTAAATTCTCGTCGTATTGGTGTTGTTTATCGCGCGAATATTGTAAGACGTCTTTGAAAAAGCTACCGTCTATTTTCTGCAGTTCTGGTCTTGATTTTTCTTTGCGAAGTATTTCGTACAGCGTTTGATACGTTAAAACAACCTCTTTAGTAATTTGTTCCATATTCCCCAGAAAGAAGGTGTTCTTTCGAGTATTTAAAGATTTATTTACTTAATAAGTTTCCATAAAAACTCAAAATAATCTCTGTATCTTTGGGTTATTTCTTTGTTTTTTATCACAATTGCAGTAAATAAATCTCCTACAAAAAAGAATTGTGTGGTGACATTCCCAAAAATAAATATCTCGTTAGGATTTTTGGCTTCTTTTGGAAGGATTTTGAATTGAGTGTATTTTACTGGAATAATGTTTTCCTCTTGAGACATTAAGTATCTGCTTTTTATTTTGTGTTTTTCTTTGTCTTTATACCATCTTATGTGGTATGGTCCTGCTAAATCGCGGCATTTTTGTTGTTGTACTGATATGCCAAGAATTTTTTTTTAGGGATTCTCTTATTGATATTAAAGCTGATAAAATTTACAAGTGGATTGAAGAAGTGATTAACAGAAAGATTCAGCCAATTTTCGTAGGATCAGATAACCCTTATAAAGATTGGGTTGTCAGCGAACTTCTAACTTTTCGTTATCCTTTCATTGTTGGCAACACAGAATATAGGATTCTCTTTGTCAAAGTCAAGAATGCAATCTACATCGAGTTTCATCTTGGCGATCATAAATATTATGATAAAGTTAGAAAAGATTTGGATTTGAAGAAGAGCAGTTACTAATAATCACTACAATCTCGCTTAAATCCACAGTGCAAGCAATTATTTTGCATTTATTTGCTAGCATGGGCATGCTGCATATTGTGCATGGGTCGTGTTCTTTTCCAAGGAGGCTTTCGGTGTATTGTTTGTCAAGCAGCATCAGTATCTCACTCCTTTCTCTTCATCCTTCCCTTGGTTTTCTTTGCGCGCAAATAAGAACAGCAAGTCAGATAATCGATTCAAATATTTTACAATGTCGGGATTAATTGCGTAGTGTTCTTTGCACGCTACCACTTTCCGTTCTGCTCGTCTGCAAATGGTGCGTGCTAGATGTAATTGTGTTGCTCCTTTGGTGCCTTTTGGGAGAATGAATTCTGTTTGTTTTGGCAGCATGCTTTCAACGCGTTCTATTGCTTGTTCTACGTTGTTGAGGTGTTTTTCTGTTATTTTTGGTGTTTTGCTGATTTGTGTTGCTAGTGCTGCAAGTTCCGCACCAATTGTAAACAAGTCATGCTGTATTTGATACAAGGTGTCTTTTACTCCGGGACTTTCTACGTAGCAGAGTGCAACGCCGATTGCCGCGTTGAGTTCGTCTACAGTTCCGTACGCTTCTATTCGGATGTCGTATTTGCTGACTCTTGTTCCGCCGAGTAAGGATGTTTCTCCTTTGTCTCCGGTTTTTGTTGCTATGCTCATGATGGATGTTTTGTTCGACAAGTATATTATTGTTTCGAGGCAGAGAATAATTTTTAGAAACATTTATATATTCTTAATTCTGCATTCGGAATGCAAAAAGATTTTGGAGGTTTAAGATGATTGTTGAGATGAGTAAAGGGCGGCAAATAACTTTGCCTGCAGAGTTGAGGGAAGAGTTTGACTTGTCAGCAGGTTCAAAAATTGAAATTGTTAAGCGCAACAAGGAGATCGTGTTGAGGCCTATTGGTGATGAACTTGATGTTTTGTTCAAAGCCGCAAAAAGTATCAAGCCAAAGCATAATTTGACAGCAAAACAAATGGATGAACTCAATGAGAGATTGTTGAGATGATTTTTATTGATAGTAATGTTTTAGCTTATGCGTTTTACGATAATAAGCAGACAGATAGGTGTCAGGAGATAATTAAACGTGGAGGATTGATTAATACGTTGAATCTTGTAGAAGCGTATAATATTATTCGGTTTGAGACGAGTGTCGAAAACGCCGTTAAGTCAATAAGATCTTTGTTTAAGTCGAACTTGAAAATTGTTGAAGTTGATATGAATGTTGTTTTTGAAGCTTTGAAACGGGCAGAGAAGTACAATAAGTTGAAGTTCATTGATCTTGTTCATTATGTGACTTGTTTGTTGAATAATTGCGAATCAATAGCAAGTTATGATTCTGATTTTGATAATTTAGAGATAAAAAGAGTGACTTGAAAAGAAAATAATAAAAAATAATCTCCAACTGTCTGCCACGTACTGCTTACTTCTAGCTACATTCACTATGTCCGCATTCGTAGCATGTAGGCCCTGAGCATCCACTCAACCTAGCAACGTTTGGACTGTAGCATTTTGGGCAGTGTTCTTTGGTGTTTTGTTGTGGTGTTTGTTCTTTGACTTCTGGTGCTGCGCTTCCAACGTGTTTTGTTAGTAATTGTTGTCCGGGTAGTTTTTCCATTTGTGCGAGGAATTTGTTTAGTGCCATGCTGATTGCGTGCGGTATGCTTTCAACGCGTTTTGGTCCGAATCCGTATGGTTTGTCGCTTTTGACGCTGTTGAGGTGTTTTCGTAGTGTGTTTACGTCTCCGCCGTTTTCAATAAATTTGGTTATTAGTATTCCGAGCACTGCTGTTAATCCGCTTATTTCTGTTCCGAGTGGTGCAATGTTTGTGAATACTTTGAGGATTTCTCCTTCATGGTGGTCGATGTGCACGTGTACTGGTCCGTAGCTTGTTTCAAACTGGTAATAAACAGAACCTATGCCTTCGCTTGGGTCTATTTGTGGTTTGAGTTTCTTTTCCTCAATTTTTTCGTCTGCTTTCTTTTCTTTTTTCTCGCTGATGTTTAATACTTGGTGACTTTTACATCCATCGCGGTAAACAGTTATGCCTTTGCAGCCGAGTTTCCATGCGAGTAAGTAGGTGTTTTTTACGTCATCTACTGTTGCGCTGTTTGGTAAGTTGATTGTTTTGCTTACTCCGTTGTCTGTGTGTTTTTGGAATACTCCTTGGTGCTTGACATGATATTCTACTGGTACGTCATGTGAGCTTGCAAATGCTCTTTGTATGTCTTCTGGTATGTCTTTTATGCCTCGTACTGAGTTATGGTTTTTTTCTATTTTTTTCCAGAGTTCTTCCGGTTTTAGTTCGAAGTAGTTGTGTTTTGCTGCGATTGTTTTGAATAGTGGGTTTACTTCATGGAATACATCGCTGTCGTTTGGTGTTTCTCCTTTTTTGAGTGCATCGAGTGCTTTTGCGTTGTATCTTGTGTATACTATGCTGAAGAATGGTTCTATGCCTCCTCCTTGTAGTCCTGCACAGATGGCTATTGTTCCTGTTGGTGCGATTGTTGTGCGTGCGCAATTTCTCGGTCTCGCGCTTCCTGCCCATTCTTGGAAGTATTGTCCTTCTGCGTGGTAGATGCTGTCTTTGTAATTTGGGAAAACTCCTCGTTCTTTTGCTAGTTCTTCACTTGCGTCCAGGCTTGTATCGTTGATAAATTTCATGACTTCTTCTCCTGTTTGGAGTGCTTCTTCGCTATCGTATGGAATGTTAAGTAGTGCAAGCATTTCTGCCCAACCCATTACTCCAAGGCCTATTCTTCTGTTTCCTTTGGCTATCATTTCTATCTCTGGTATTGGATAGTTGTTTACTTCTATGACATTGTCAAGGAATCTTGTTGTAAGTTTGACAACTTCTCCTAATCTGGAGTAGTCTATTTTGCCCATTACTACAAATTTGCTTAAGTTGATGCTTCCTAGGTTGCATGGTTCGTATGGCAGTAGTGGTTGTTCTCCGCATGGGTTTGTTGATTCTATTTCTCCGAGTTTTGGTGTTGGGTTGCTTTTGCTCTGGTTAATTCTGTCTAGCCAGATCATTCCTGGATCGCCTGTTTTCCATGCGTAATTGCAGATCATGTCAAACATTTCCTGCGCGTTTATTTTTTTTACAATTTCTTTGTTTCGTGGGTTTCTGAGAGAGTATTCTTTTCCTTCTTTTACTGCTGTCATGAATTCTTCGTCTGCTGCTACGCTTATGTTGAAGTTTTCGAGTTTGCCTTCTTCTACTTTGTAGCTGATGAAATCAAAGACGTCTGGGTGCCAGCTTGGCAGGATGCCCATGTTTGCTCCCCTTCTTGTTCCGCCTTGTTTAACTTCTTGTGTTGCGTGATTGATTATTGCAAGGGGTGATAGTGCTCCTGATGCTACTCCTTTGGTGCTTTTGACTGCGTCTCCTCGTGGTCTTACTCTGCAGCTGCTGAATCCTGTGCCTCCTCCGCTTTTGTGGATGAGCATAGTGTGTTTTGCTGTTTCTCCCCAGCCTTCAATGCTGTCCTCGATTGGAAGAACGTAACAAGCACTTAATTGTTGTAATTCGCGCGATGCATTCATAAGTGTTGGGCTGTTTGGTAAAAAGTCGAAGTTTGCGAGAATGTCGTAGAATTGTTTTGCAACTGGTAGTATTGTTTCCTGTGCTGCGCTGTCTGTTTCTAGCATTTTGTAAAGATTTTGTATGAATAGTTTGTGGTTTGCTTCTTGTTCTTTGTAGTTTTTTGCATCAACGTGTATGAGAAGAAGTTCGCTTGTTTCACCACCGCCAACATTCATCATGATTTGTTTGTGTCGTACACCGTTAAGAATCTGATGTCTGAATTCAGGCAAGTATGTTAATTCTGCTATTGCGATGTTTTTTGCAACGTTCCAGAGCCAGTATTCAACGCTCGGATCGTCTCGTAAGTATTTGTCTTTGATGACTTTTTGTTGGTTTTCTGTAAGTGGTATTTTTCCGAATGGTGGGGTGTCCCAGTTTTGTGCGAGTTCTCCTGTATTTTTTATTGGTGTCATGTATGTTCCTCCTCTTTTATTTTATAATGAGTTCCTTTTCTTGCTTTTTGAGTGTTTTAATTGCGTCTACAAATTGATTTGCGTCTCTGAATTTTTTGTAGACGCTGGCAAAGCGTACGTATGCAACATCGTCTATTTGTGCGAGTTGTTGCATGACTAGTTCTCCTATTTTTCTACTGCTTATTTCGTCTTTGTTTTTTTGTCTGATGTTTGCTTCAACAAGATCTACTATTTGGTCTATTTGTTCGCGTTTTACTGGCCTTTTTTCGCATGCTCGCAGTATTCCTTTGAGAACTTTTTCGCGTGAGAATGCTTCCCGCATGCTGTTTCTTTTTACTACGCTGATGTCAAATAGTTCTGCTCTTTCGTATGTTGTAAATCTTCTTTGGCAGCCTTCGCATTCTCGTCTTCGTCGTATGCTGTCTGAATCAGGTGTTAATCTGCTGTCCAATACTTTGTTGTTTGCGTTTTGGCAAAATGGACATTTCAACGTAGCATCACCTTTTTTGTTTTTCTTGACAAATAACAACAAAAAACACAACATATTGTGGTTTCCGTCAGAATGAAAATACTAGAAGGTTTTCCTATATTTAAACATTATGTTACAATAAACTATATGCTTCGCAATAATTTTTCACTATGTGTATTCTACTTGTGAGTGACTTGTAGATTTGGTTTAAAGAGAATCCGATCAATTTATTACTTTGCAGTGTTTTTTAGGTATTGTTCAATTAAGGCTACTTTTTGGTCTCTTCCGATCATCTGGTAAAACCTTTTCGCGTGTTGTAAACGTAATGTTGGAAGTTTTAATCCTTTCCAGGTTGTTATTTGTATTTTATCGAGCATACTAAGGTCTTTTTTGTCATCATAATTGATTATTTCTACTTCAATATTGTTGATATGAAGATCAAGAAAAATTCCTTGTTTTTCTTCTGAATAATGTTTTTTTACAACGTTGTGTGCAAATAATTCTTCAAATAAATTCACACCAGATTTTGTTGTTGTAATGTCAAGATCATTAACAGGAACATCCATTCCTTGTACGCGCAAGTTTGCACTTCCTGCTAAACACCAAGTTATTGGCAAGTCATCTATTCGCTCAAGGACTGTTAGTAATAACTTAAACAGTTGTTCGTCGTTCACAGATATGTGAAGTAGCGATATTTTTTTATAGGTTTTGATTTCCAATAATTCATGCCAAAAATAGTTGTTACGCAAAACATGGATTTTTATCCTGATCAAGTTGAGCGTTTGAAATCTTTGGGTGATGTTGTGATTTATGATGACTTGGCAAAAGATGAAGATGAGTGGCTAACAAGATGTCAAGGTGCAGATATTATTTGTACTGGCAAGTTTGGTCTTAAAAAAAAGATTTATGACTTGAATAACGTTTTTATCTCGTTGCCGTTTGTTGGTGTTGGCTGGTTAGATAGAGAAAAATTAATGGAAAACAACATAACAGTGGCGTACAGTCCAGGGTGTAATAAATTGGCTGTTTCTGAGTGGGTTGTTGGAGGCAAACACACTGCTTTTGAGCACATAACTGCAGGAGTTCCAAAACACTTACATGGTGAAGCCAAAAAAGCAGCAGAAGAATTAATCAAAGAAGGTTTAATTTTGACAAAGCTAACAGGTTATGGTCTACAAATAATGTTGAATTCTAAATGTTTGTAAGAAATTCAGAAAATAATAAATAAAGAGTGAGTTGAGAATTTAAACAAGCACGGCATTAATTGTTCCGTCTTGTCCTGGTCTGGAAGTTACTTTTGCTTTTCCTGCGCTGGTTGTGATAATTGTTCCTTTGACAATGACGTTTCGTCTTACGAAGTGTCTGTTTGCTGGGCATTCTTCTACTTTTGTTATTTCTGCTTTGCTTGCTTTTTTTGTTTTTGGATCGATAAGGTTTGCGAATTTTGCGTGCATTACGCGCATTTTTCTGCTTCCGCCTTTTGTTCTGATCGTTTTTGTTTTGTGAGTTTCATCGATTTTTGTGAATGTTGGTCTTCTGCCTATTTCGTATTTTCTTTTAGCTTTGGCTGACTTGTATTTGCCGCTGCTTTCTTTTCTTCCTTGTCTTCCGCGTTGGTTTACTACCATGGTTTTTATCCGAGTTAACTTGTTTAAAAAACTTTCCTTTTTAGAAACCTTTAAATACTATTCGCTAGTTTTGCAGAGTACTAATTACAGGGGTGTATTAATGGAAGCAAGACCTTTAGATGCATTGAATCGTGCACGAGATAAAAAAGTCATCGTTGATTGTAAAAACGGCAAGCAGTATCTTGGCACGTTGCGAGCATTCGATATTCATATTAATATTGTGTTAGATGACACAGAAGAGCGCCATAATGGTGAAGTTACCAGAAAGTTAGGTAATGCATTTATTCGTGGTGATACGATTGTGTTAATCAGTCCGCAATAAACAATATAAACTCAAAACTATTAGTTATGAGTTACTAATTACTAACTAAAAATGGCAGGAACAAAAGGCTACGGCGGAACAGGAAGTCAAGGCAAAAAGTCTCGAGGTAAATCACATATTCCTTGCAGGCGTTGCGGTAATTACAGTTATCACTGCAGTAAAAAAATTTGTTCTTCTTGCGGTTATGGTAATTCTTCTAAGTTAAGACCGAGAAAGATTGGTGGTTAACGTTTTACTGTTTTCCATTCGATTAAAGATTGTGAGTTTGTTAAACTAACTGGATAAGTTTATATTTCTGTTATTTGTTTTTCTTTTCATGCTCTGGCTAATCTATTCATTAATTGCAGCGTTTTCTGATGGTTTCAAGAGATTGCTTCACAGGCATATTATGAAAACAGAAGACCCGTGCTCATATGCAGCTGTTGAAAATATATTAACTGCGGCAGTGTTTCTTCCAATTTTATATTCTGAGTTTATGATTCCTTATGGTTGGTATCCGTGGTTTTTAGTTTTTGTTTCTTCTTTGTTGTGGGTGACCGTTGCGCTTGTTGGATTGAATGCGTACAAATATACTCCTGCTTAGATTAAGGTTCCGTTGAGTCAGGCAAAAGTTATTTTTGTGTTTTTGTTGTCAATAATTATTTTGGCAGAAACAGTTACTTTTGAGAAAACACTTGGCACATTAATTGTCTTTGCGGGCGTTCTTATTTTAACTTATCAACACAGACAATTGTTTGGCAGATTATCAGATAAAGGGGTGCAGTTAACGTTATTAGCGAGTGTTCTTGTTGCGTTTGTTGCGATTATTGACAAGCTCGCAATGGATTATTTTACTCCTGGCATGTTTGGTTTTCTTGTTTATCTTATTCCTGGTTTGATTTTGTTGTTGTTTGTTCGAACAAGAATCAGAGCTGCAAAGAAGTTAATTACAACAAAATGGTTGCCAGTGATTGGCGTTATTATTTTAGGAATGACGTTTTATTATTTTCAATTGAAAGCCTTGACATGTCGGAATGCCACTCGTGTTTATCACGAGTGGTTTATTGGAGCGAGTGGCATTCCGAGCATGATCAAGAACCACTGGTCATTTTTTCTTATGATTTTCTGAACAGTCATGCCACTGGTGTTGAGCGACGAAGGAGCGATCACCAGTGGTTCTTGACATTGCAGGAAGTTGGTTTGGTATTCCCAATAGTGCGCGCATCTGCGCTAGTGAGTGTTCTCGGAGGAATTATGTTCTTTAGAGAAGAACGTAAAGAAATTGCAAAAAAACTCATTGCAACACTGGTAATCATTGTTGGTGTTATTCTTTTGTCTGGGAAATATGTGTTATTTTAACAACCTTTAAATACCATTTCTCTGCAAACTTCTTACTGCGAACTTCAAACTTCGCACTCTTTCGCGGATGTGCAGGAAATGAATTTCCTTATCTCCGCTCGTAAAAACTCGCGGATGTGCCGGAGTGGTCAAACGGGATAGGTTTAGGTGATATTTAGTATCTAAGAACCCTATTGGTTTAGTACCTACGCAGGTTCGAATCCTGTCATCCGCATGAGCGAAGCGAATGTTGGACGACAGTCAAGGAAATTTTTCCCGCCAGACTGTCATTCGCATCATCCTTCCGTAAAAGCTCTTAGTCTAATGGTTAATGTTTCCATAGTTCTGCCTGAATAGTCGCATCCAGCAGGGTGGCATGGTTGGTATTCTAACTCGTAAGGTGTTTTAGTTTGTTGCAGCGTTGCAATTTGCAGCTGCAGAATTGCTGCAAGCTTTGCTGCATCGGGTAATCCATCAAATTGTGTGGCAGGATCTAATCCTGCAATGATGCGTTCCATTGCTTGATAGTCGCAAAGATGAACTTCAAAACTATGACCTTTTGCGCCAAAAAATCCAGGCGTTTCTGGTATTTTCGCAGTGACTATTTTCCCGAGTGGTTGAACTGCTGCGCATAATTTTTGTTGCATTCCTTGTTGGCGTGCACGTCCTACGTAAAAATCTCTTTTACTTGATTTGAACCCGCGTAAACGAGGATTGTTTTGGTTAGTATAATCTTTCACAAGATATTCTCCGGACAAGTCTCTTGAAGATATATCTAGCCAGAGTGATTTGTGTTTCACATGATCGTGTGGGCTATCTGGGCACCTAAGAATTCCTCTGAAAGCAGATTCTACAACGTTTGCTAACTGGTCTAAGGAGTATGCTTGTGCGATCATGATCAAATATTGTTTAAGAGAGTATAAATATGTTTTTGTCAAGTAAACTATATGTTCACAACTCATTTAAACTAAATCTTCTTTTCTTATTTTATGAAAACAGCAATATTCATATTATTAACGCTGACACTAATCACAAGTTGTGCTCCTATGCCAAAAGAAAAAACTATTGATCAATTCAAAAATCAAAATCTTGCAGTTGCCACATTCGCTGGAGGTTGCTTCTGGTGTGTTGAAGCAGATTTTGAAAAGGCGCATCAGGGTATTGTTGCAGTTGTTTCGGGTTATACTGGCGGTACAAAAGAAAGTCCAACGTACGATGAAGTTTCATCGGGAAGTACAGGGCATTATGAGGCTGTTCAGGTTTTTTATGATCCAAGTAAAGTTTCGTACCAACAATTACTGGACGTTTTCTGGCATACGGTTGATCCGACTGATGATAATGGCCAGTTTGTTGATAGGGGCCAGCAATATGCGTCTGCTATTTTTTATCATGATGAGGAACAAAAAGAGTTAGCAGAAAAGTCTAAAGCAGAATTAGAGCAGTCAAATAAGTTCAATAAACCAATCGTTACTGAGATTTTACAGTTCAAATCGTTTTACAAAGCAGAAGAGTATCATCAGGATTATTATGAAAAGAATCCTGTAAGATACAAGTATTACAGGCATAATTCTGGGCGTGATCAATTTTTAGATTCAGTTTGGGATGAAGATAAAAAAGAAAAATGATTTATTTATTTTCTGTGTTGTATTTGTTTCCAGAGTTTTACAACCCAGAGCCAGACAAGTACAGTTACTCCAAGGAGAAGTAATCCTCCGACAATGCCAAAAAAGCCAGTGCCTCTTCCGCCCGTCATCATTTGTCTGCCATATTCTCCTGTTAGTTGTGCAAATACGCTTGTTGATGCTATGCTTAACAAGACAAGAATTGTTGCAAGTTTTGATTTCATAAGTTTCACCTCAATATTGTTTTGGCTTATGAGTAAATAAATTTTTCGCTTTCAAAAGGTTTAAATATCGGAATGTTTTTAAAAAATAAAAAAGGGTTGTAATATGATAAATTTTAAGCAAATATCTTTGTTGTTCTTGGTTGCGGTTATTGCGATTGTGTCGTCGCAGGTTGTGTTTGGTCAGTTGTTGTATGCTAATGCAACGCAGTGTGGTGTTGTGAATGATAGTCAGACTATTACTTTGACTGCTGGTAATATTTCTTCTGGTTTGGTGAATGGTACTTGTTTTTATATTAATGGAAGTAATATAATTATTGATGGTGATGGTTTGAATCTTACTGGTAGTGGTACTGTTGATTTGGAAGGCAGTGGTAGTGCTGTGATGATTGCTTCGCAAGGTAGTTGGATTGATCCAGCGTCTGCAGGGGCTATTATTATTAATGTTACGAATGTTTCTGTTCGTAATTTGAATATTAGTAATTTTACGAATGCGTTTAATTTTAGTAATGCTTCAAATGTTAGTATTTCTAATGTTAATATTAGTAATATTGGGCGTAGTGCTATTGTTTTTGTGAATGTTACAAGTTCTAATGTTAGTTATGTGAATGCTAATGTGAGTAATACTAGTGCTAATGTTTTGAGTTTTAATACTAGTTCAAATGATTTGAATGTTAGTAATAATGTTTTTGCAATTTTTAATAATTCTGCAAGTCAACCAAGTCACGTGATTTTTGGTGTTGAGTCTAATAATAGTATTATTCGTACGAATAATATTACGAGTGGTAATTCTACTACTCAGAGTATTGTTGCTGCTGATGGTATTCGTTTGATTAATTCTAGTGGTGGTTGGATTGATAATAATTCAATTTTGTTGAGGGGTAATGCATCTCAAGGTATTAATTTGACGCGTACTAATAATACTGTTGTTAGTAATAATACTATTAATACCAGTGGTAATTTTTCTGCAGGTGTTTTCTTGTTAACTACGATTTCTAATACGTTGGTGACGAATACTTTGCTTACAAGCGGTACGTTTAATGCTAGTGATGTTAATGCGCAGAGTAGTACGCAGTTGCGATTGCAAAATCAGACAACAGGAGCGTATAATTTTACAAGTGTTGGTTTGATTGTTGAGAATACTGCTTTTGGCGAGTTGAGTTTCTTGAATACGAGTATTACGCAGAATGGTACGAATTTAACGCCGCATCTTGAGATTACTAATAATAACGTTTTTGTGAATTCAACACCCGCACCCGGTTTTAACACAACAGCAAATCTTACGTTTTACAGTACGAGCTCTCTTGGTTTGGATAGCACTCCTGCACCTTTTAGGGATGGTCAGCTTTGTCCAGGGACGATTTGTACTGTTTTGCAGAATGCTAACACGTTTATTTTTAATGTGACTAATTTTTCAAATTATAGTATTGGAGGAAACTGTGGATTTTTGAATGCTAGTTATACTCTTATACAACCCATAACAACAGTGAATGGTACTTGTTTTTACATTAACGCAAGCAATATAATACTTGATGGTGCTGGTTTGAATGTTACTGGTAATGGTACTAGTTTGCAGGCTGGTAGTGCTGTTCAGATTGTTTCGCAGGGTGCTGGGCTTGGCGGTATTTTTAATTTCACGAATGTTACGATTCGTAATTTGAATGTTAGTAATTTTACTAATGCTTTGAATTTTACTAACGGTACAAATATTTCCGTGTCGAATCTTAATGTTTCGACTTTGGGTGGTAGTGGTATTGTTTTTGTGAATGTTTCGAGTTCTAATGTTAGTTATGTGAATGCTAATGTGAGTAATACTAGTGCTAATGTTTTGAGTTTTAATACTAGTTCGAATAATTTAAACATTAGTAATAATGTTTTTGCGAGTTTGGGCGCTCCTGGTTTGGTGTCTAGTCATGTTATTTTTGGTGTTGAGTCTAATAATAGTATTATTCGTACGAATAATATTACGACTGTTCTTGTGAATAGTCCTGGTAATCTTGTGAGTTTGGATGGTATTCGTTTGGAGAATAGTAGTGGTGGTTGGATTGATAATAATAGTATTTTGTTGAGGAGTAATGCGAGTCAGGGTGTTAATTTGACGCGTACTAATAATACTGTTGTTAGTAATAATACTATTAATTCTACTGGTACTTTTTCGAGTTCGGCTGGTATTTTTTTGTTGAGTACGATTTCGAATGTTTTGATGAATAATGTTTTTGTTACGAATGCGACTTTTAATGCGAGTGATGTTAATGCGCAATCTAGTACTCAGTTGATTTTGCGTAATCAGTCGGATAATGTTTCGATTTATAATTTTACGAGTGTTGGTTTGATTGTTGAGAATACTGCGTTTGCGCAGTTGAGTTATTTGAATGCGAGTATTGTGCGTAATGGTACTAATTTGAGTAATGATGTTCAGATTGAGAGTAATAATGTTTTTGTTGATAGTGATGATGCTGTTGGTTTGAATCAGCCTGCGAATTTGACTTTCTTTGGCGCGACAAATTTTGTGACTCGTACTCCTTTTAGAAATGGTGCGAGTTGTGCTAGTGCGATTTGTACTGTGTTGCAGAATTCTGATACGTATATTTTTAATGTGACTGGTTTTACGAATTATAGTGTTGGTGAGGGTAGTGGTCCAGCAGTAGGCGGAACTTCATCAGGTGGCGGTGGTGGTGGAGGCGGTATTAGTTCTGCTAATCAGCGCAAGTCTTGGACTTCTTTGGGACCACAGCAGCAAGCCACGTTCGTTTTGAATGAACACAAGATTGCGGTTTCTCAGATTTTGTTTAAAGTTAGAGAAAATGTTAGGGCTCCTTGGATGTCTGTAACAAAGCGTGAAGCAGCACCGTTTGCTTTGAATAAAATTGATCCAACGTATCAGCTTTTAGAGGTTACAAAGAGTACGGATTTGGTTGTTAGTGATGTTAAAATAAAGTTTGCTGTTTCAAAAGCATGGCTATCAGAGAATAATATGAATAATGATGATGTTGCTTTGTTTAGGCATATTGATAAGAAGTGGGTGCAGTTGCCTACAAAAATTGAACAAGCTAGTATTGCTGAAGTGCAATTTTCTGCAGAATCTCCTGGTTTTAGTTACTTTTTGATAGGTAAGAGGGAAGATTCAAAATCTCAAGCAACTAATGCAATAACCGGTAATGATGTGAGAGAGTCTGAAAAAGACGTAGTAGAGTTGGAAGAAAAGCCTGTTAAAAAAGTAGCAGAGTCTGTTGTTGACAGAGAAGTTGATGTGCAGGATGATGTTCTTGTTGAGCAAGTGCCAGCACCATCAAACACACCATTGTATGTGGGTATTATCCTTGTGTTGTTGATTGTTGTAATTCCAGCAGGAATATACTGGTACAAAAATCATTATTAGCTTTTTTGAAAATGAACGAGAAACACGCAAGCATAGTTATTTTGATTGTTGTTGCTATTTCTGCTCTTGTCGTGTTTGGCGCAGTTTCATATACAGGAATGGTTGCGAGTTATAATGGGTATGGTTTTTCAGCAAATGTTTATGGTGGTGCGATTAAGAAAGCAATAAATGAAAACCCTTTGGTTTTTGGTAAATCTGTGCAGCAGGCAGTGTATCATGATCGTGTTCAAGCACGTATGTTGGCAAATAGGGACAAATGGGTGTATACTGAAACTGCTGAAGCATTGGCAAACGAATACCCTTGTATGCAGAATGGAGATGGTAGATATTATTGTCTCAAAGAAAGCCTCGAAGGGTTAAGTTATGAGCTTTCAGTTGTCAGGCAAAATTCGTAATGTTATTATTGTTTCATTTTTTCTTTTAATGAATGGTTGATGAAGTTCTGAAAAATATTGATCCAGAGGAATTAGAGCAACCTATAGAGGCTTCAAAGTGGAGAAAACCAGTTCTTTTGGTTATTAGCTTGTTTTTCATTATTTTGTTGGGTTCATGGTCTTTGTATGCTACATTAAATCCGCTTGTCTCAAGCGAAAAAGTAATTAATAATGAACTCATCTTTCCGGAAGCTAGAATTATTTTTGGAAATAATACTTTGGCTGAACTTAGAAATGAGTTTCTTGATAATCAACATCGTGAAATTAAGGCGTGTTTGTTTGGTTCAGTGCATGATGGCATATATAATGTAGTAAATGTAGAGTTCCCAGAGATTATTAGAGCTAATGTTGTGCATGTGGTAAGCGTATCTTGCCCTGATAATGTGCTTATTGATTTGCACAGTCATCCTATTAATGAGTGTCTTGCAAGCGAGCAGGATGTTGGAGTATATAATCAACTGAAACAAAGAAATCCTCAGGCAAGGATGATGATTATGTGTGGTGTGAATAGGTTTGCTCTGGTTTGAGGTATGAAATTAAACGTTTGAAATCACTTGTTCTTTTAGAGAACTTTGCATAATTCAGGTTTTTGATGTTTTTGCGAAGCAAGCATCTTTTTTACCGTCGAATGCAAAGTTCTTCTTAGAGAAGTTTGACTTGATTTTATACTTTTTCAAACTTCTCTTTACTGTGATTTGTTAACTGCCTGCTGAAAACTTCTTACATGTCGGAATGCCACTCGTGTGCGTCACGAGTGGTTTACTGGAGCGAGTGGCATTCCGAGCATGCTCAAGCCAAGAAAATGCAAAGCATTTTCTGGCCCAGAAAATCCTCTGGATTTTCTTGGGAACCACCGGTCATTACAAGCGAAGATGAAGCTATCGCTTCATGCCATCCGTCTATTGACGGGTGGTTCTTGACATCTTCCATAATAATACGGCTTTATCGACAATAGATACGGCGAATCGTACGGAAAATTTATAAAGCGACTTGGCTTTTTCGCAGTTTATCATAAAGTGTTTAATGTCTTGTATGATGTTGAATACGTAAATAGAAAAGAGGAAAAAACATGTTTGAACATATATTTTTCAGTCGAGAATTTGCCAAAAACTTTAAATACACTTCATTAGTTTCTTTATCCCAGTCTTCATTTCATGCTAAAAGTGAAATAGACACAAAACACGGAGGTGTTTGTTAGATGAGAGCTGTACAAGCGATAAAAAAGATGGTGGCTTTAGGTGTAGGATTGACGATGGTCGGAGCAACAGTCTTCGGCGCGTCCGCTGCAAGTTTAGCTGACTACCCAGCACCGTTTGTTGTGAATGGCACTCCTGCTTCAAACTTAGCAGTAGTTGTTGGTGCACAAGCAGATGGTTCTGATGTTGTAGGCGCAGTGGATATTATTCAGAGTTTGCAAGCGCAAGCAGTTGTGACTACTGCAGCAGCTGGTGCTCCTTCGCAACTTGTGGTTGAGGGCGATGCTGTTGAAATTGGTTCAACTTCCGACTTGTTGGAAATTTCAGAGCCAATTGGTGATGTTCGTGAAACTTTGACAGAAGTTGATCTTGACATGCTTCGCGGCGGTCAGATAGTAACTGACGAAGGAAGTACTGAGTTTAATCAGTATTTGAGATTTGCATTGCCTGGTTCAGAAACAACAGGAGCTGCGGGATCATTAAATTCATCTGCAGTTGTATTTGCAGAAGATGAGCGGGACCGTGTTGGACATTATCTTCACTGGGAAGACGGCAGACTTTTATTCACTTGGGAGTTGGAGTTTGAAGAAGGTCTTGAATCTGAAGTTGATGCAAATGGAGACTTGGTTGATTTGGAAGATGAAGATCTTACTATTTTGGGTCAACCATTTGTGATTGTTGATACCGATATGGTTATTGCAGGCTTTGGAACAACAACAAACGGTACTACCTTAACATCTGGTGGAAATGCAGGTACAACAACTGATTTAGTTATTCAGTTGATTGGCGGTGCAGTTTCAGCTGTTCTTGGCGAAAACGACAAAGAAACTTATGTTGTTGACGGTAAGGAATATGAAGTTGAAGTGCTTGTTATCTCTGAAACTTCGCAAGGCGGAGAAGGTTCTGTTAAATTCAGAATCAACGGAGAAATAACTGATGAGCTTGCTGATGGTGAAACAGATGTTCTTGCAGATGGTACTCAGATTGGTATCAGAGACATTTTGGCAACTGGAAAAGACATTCAGAAGTCAATCGTGCAATTCTATCTTGGTGCATACAAGGTTGAATTCCGTGACACAAACGCGTCTGATCAGTTAGCAACTGTTGCAGGTGCTGAAGTAAATGAAGAATCTATTGAAGATTCTTTTGTTGTGATTCGTGGTTTGTTTACACAAAACGCGCGAATTGCTACAAGTCTTGCAGGTGCACAATTTGAGGTGCAGAATATCAGGTACAATTTGACAGCTGATGCAGTTCTTGGTGACATGTTTGTTCCTCCTGGAACTGGTGTTAGAGAACACTTGGACGAGCCGGAAGGCATGTTGACTCCAAACTGGGATATTAGATACGAAGGTTTGATGGACACTGGTGTCACATTGGTGCGTTTAGACGCTGCTGGTGATGATGAGTATGACTTGGAGTTCACAAACCAAGAGGGTATCTTCTATGATTTCCCGTTGGCAAGTGCTGAGTCAGGAGCAATAGGAGTTACTGCAGGTGCTGGAAACGCTGTTAATTCGTTGAAGTATGGTGATGATGATGATGATCTCTGGTTTACAGAGTTTAACAACACATTCGCTGCACCATTCACAACAACGCAGTCAGTTCTTCGTCAAAACCAGTATTACATAACTGATGACGACTTTTTCGTCTTGAGTAATTGTGATGTTGGTCAGGATGTAGCAGGAGCTGCTGATAATACGTGTTTCTCTCACGTGATGAGATATGACAGCTTTGACTCAACCAATAGGCAGTTAACCTTTACAGACTTGGGTACAGGTACTCGTGAAGTAACGTATGATTCAACAACAACTGTTGCAGACCTTGTCGTAGGCGGTGTAACATACAGAGTTGGTGTGAACACAACAACTGGAAACTTAACTGCTGATTTGAACGGTGATGGAGACTTAGGAGGTCTAAGAGGAAACCGTACTGCTGTAGTTATTGGTATACAAGGAGAGGGAATATTGAACTTAGGTGTTCAATTAAACCCACTTTTAGTATTAAACGGCGCTGGAACAAGCGGTGTTTCTTACCCATCGTTTAACGCAACAGGTTCTGAGAACATCAGCGCAAACTTGTTAGATACATGGCCAACTGGTTCATTCAACTTGAGTTTGTTGACTCTTACAAAAGAGTTTGATGAAGCAACAGTGAATGAGAACATATCTATTAACATTACTGCGAGAACTGGTAATGAGATTGGTATTGGCGGAGTAACCATGACGAGTGGTGGTTTCTTCTCTGGTCTTCTTGACTTGGAAGAAAACGACAATATTGAGCAAGGTTTGTCCGGTTACGGTGTGTTCTTTGAGTTGTTCGACCCAGAAGGTGACACAGAAGCAGAAGATCTTACGATTGAGTACCCACTCAGTCAGAGAGGAGCTCGTGTTTTCGTTACTGGCGGTGTTGTAACAACAAGCGCGGTTGAAACTGGTGCTGGTCAGCGTGTGCAGCCAATCCAAATTGGAGCAGCAAGGCTAGACAGTGAAGTGAGCGATGTGAAGCAATTCAACGCGATAGTTATAGGCGGTCCATGTGCGAACACTGTTGCGGCAAGCTTGCTTGGTAGTGCAGCTGAACCATGTCATGAATCCGTTGCGCCAAACAAAGCAATGCTAAAATTGTTTGAACACACAAACGGCAATGTTGCATTGTTGATTAACGGTAGAACAGCGCAACTAACTAGAATGGGTGCGCGTTCTGTAGCAACAGGCGGTCTTGGCAATGTTCAAGGCATGGAAGCTGAAGTTAGCGGCACAACGTTCAACGACGTGCAAGTACGAGCAGTATAAAAACTGCTAATTTTTTATTTTTTTTTTCTTTTTATTTTCGTAGAAAATGAAAAGTCGAGGAGTTTACTCCGAATATCTTTTTCTTTTATGGTATTGTTGCCTTAGATGGTATACTATGCAGTATGCTGCATGAGAGGTGATAAAATGATTTTAGAAGAAGTAACAAGTCCGTTTTTACGGCTCGGTTATGGTGTTTTGGACGCAGTGCCTGGAATTGTAGCAGCCGTTTTGATTTTGATTGTTGGCTATTTGGTTGCGTACATTGTGAGCAAGATTGTTGGCGGAGTTCTTGACAGAATTAAATTTGACCGTTGGGTTTTGCACAAGACAAACGTGCACAAGTTTATTGGTTCTTTTAAGTTGAGTTCGTTTTTGGAGTTGATCACAAAATGGTATGTGTTTATTTTGTTTTTGCCGGCAGCAGCAAATGTGATTAATTTTGGCGCATTGCAGAATTTTTTGCTTGATGTTGCTAAATGGATTCCGCAAGTGATTGGTGCAGTTGTTATTGGTTTGTTGGGTATTATGGCTGCTGATTATGTTGCGATGAAGGTTGTTGCAACTCATGCAAAATCTGCTGCCTTGATTGCGTCTGTTGCAAAGATTCTAATCTTGATTTTCACGGTGATAATCGTGCTAGATCAGATTGGTTTGAAGGTTGATATTGCGCGAAACAGCTTTTTGATTGTTCTTGCAGGTATCATGCTTGGTCTTGCGTTGATGTTCGGCATCGGTTTTGGTTTTGCTATGAAGGATGACGCAAAGAAGTGGCTTGATAAGATTAAGAAGTCTGTTTGATTTTCTTCTCTTTACAGAGGGGATTTTCATTCTTGCGCCTGAGTTATTTAGCAATGCCCCTCTTGTCAGGAATTAACAAGAATAATTTATAATTGTGTTAATTCCTGAGCACGCTCAGAAAGGCACGCAATTATGATTTATTAATGTGCCTTTCTGACGGTATAAAACTCCCCATCGACCAAAAAATAGAAAGCGCAACCATTGTCTGGCTTTCAATTTTAAGATTCGCAGGTGAGGTCTATAAGGAGAGGACATTGCGTAACTGGTAAAGCCAGTGGAGCTACTATCCTCTCTTTATTTTTTCACAATTCTTTTATACTGGTAGGGTTCAATGTTTTTTAGGGTGAAATTATGGAATTAACAAAGAAAGATTTGAAGTATAAAGAATTGCCGGGTTTTTTATCAGAAAAACAATTATTTGAGCATGAAAGTCTTTATGCAGGTTATGTGAAGAAAACAAATACTATCAGAAGTGCATTAAAGAATGTGGATCGTTCTGCTGCAAATGCAACTTTTAGTGATATTCGTGAGTTAAAGGTTGAGGAAACTTTTGCAGTTAATGGTGTGAAATTGCATGAAGGATATTTTTGGAATATGATTGCTGATGGCAAGGAAGCTTCTGGAACTATTGCTGATTGGATTGCTGTTGATTTTGGCAGTGTTGATGCGTGGAAAGAAGACTTGTTAGCTTGTGCATTATCAGCAAGAGGTTGGGTTGTGCTTTCTTTTGATCTTGATACAGGAAAATTGCATAACATTGTATGTGATTTACATAATCAGGGCGGAATTTGGAATTCTGTGGCTTTGCTCGTTTTGGATGTGTATGAGCACGCGTATTTTGTTGATTATGCAACTGGTAGGAAAAAATATGTTGATGGTTTTTTGCAACATATTGACTGGGATGAAGTTAACAATAGGATAAAGACTTTTGATTTGGCTAAGTTCAGGAAGTAAAGAGAATTTTGAATAAGTATTAAATTAGATCAAAGTTCTCTAAGGCAACTTTGGATACTGACGATAAAAAATAAAGTGGCTTCGCTACAATCATTAAAAAGTGAATTATTCAAAGTTGCCTAAATAATTCAGAGTAGAGCGTTTAGAGAATAACATTTCTGTCTATTCTCTTTACCCTTTACTCTCTACTTTTTCCCGTTACATTTATAAATTCATTGTTCCTTTAAATAGTTGAAATGAGGTTGATTGTTTGCGTCGCGTTGCTGGCTTTGTTTGCACTTTCAGTGAGTGCTGCAAGTTTTGATGTTACTTTGTTTCCAAATCAGCAGCGGATTTTTTTGAATGGTTCTGCTGAGTTTGAGCTTGAGATTGAGCATGATTTTCCTGGTGAAGAAGTGTTTGAAGTTTATTCAAATGATGTTACGTGGGATGTTCGTTTAAGTAAAGCGTTGAAGATTCATCCGGGAGTTTCATTTAAGTCTATGCTTTTTTTGAGTTCTTTGAATTTGCGTCCTGGCGCGTATAGTATTCCTGTTAATTTTAGGCGTGTTGGTTCGAGTGATGTTGTCAGGAAAGTTGTTTATATTGAGTTAGAAGCATCTGAGGCTGATAATGCGCCTTCTGTTCGTGGTGTTGCAACTGTTGATGCGCAGGTTGATCCTCGTCGAGGTATGCAGATTAAGCTTTCTCTGGAGAATGCAAAAGAGCAGGATTTGCCGCAGGTTGATGTAAAAGTTCGCAGCAATGTGATTAACAAAGATTATCGTACAAGTCTAGGTCCTTTGGAGAGAAAAACATTGACTTTTATTGCAGATCTTGATCCTAAAACAAGTCCTCAAGGGGATGTGTTGCAGATTTCAATTATCGTTCCGCATAGCAGGCGTGCTTTCCAGTTTGATTTGTATCCTATTAATTATGAAGTTTCTCAGTATGGAGAAATTGCAGTGGATATTTCTGCAGAAAAAAGTTTTTTGAGGCGTGTTGAGCACGTTGGTATATCGAACACAGGGAATCATGTGTTGCCGTATGATTATTTAATTTCTGCGTGGTCTGTGAAGAAATGGTTTATTTCGCCGAGTTTTCCCGGTAGAGATGTTGCTGAAGGCTTGGTTTGGTCAGGCATGTTAAGACCTCAGGAGCAGGTTGAATTGTTTGTTGCTTATAATTATCGTCCTATTTTTTGGACAGTGTTGTTTTTGATAGTTATTTTTGTTGTTTACTTTAGGTTCAGAAGTCCTGTTGTTATTAAGAAGCGCGCACGTATTGTGAAAGGACAAGAGGATCATACTGAATTAAAGGTTGTTGTTGAATTGTTTAACAGAAGTTCAAGACAAGTGAAAAATGTTGAACTTACTGATTTGGTTCCTAGCTTAACAGATGTTGTGCAGGACAAGCATCCTGTTGCAGAACCTTCAAAAACAATTGTGAGTAAACATAAGGGCACGTTGTTAAAGTGGGATATTGATAGTATGGATGCGAAGGAGCACAGAATTATTGCTTACAAATTGCGTACAAAGTTGAGTGTTCTTGGCGGTTTATCTTTGCCTGTTGCAGTGTTGAAGTTTGCGCATGGTGATGCTAGACGAGAGATTATTTCTAATAAAGCTGAAGTAAAGACTGATTTGTGAGAAGCAGTAAACAGTTTGCAGAAAATATCTGCCTCTGCTAACTGCCCACTGTAAACTGCTAACTAAGAGAAAAGCTTTTTAAACACTTCAAATGATTTATTCTGTATCCCCTCATAGCTCAACTGGTAGAGCGTTCGGCTGTAGATACTTGCAGACTGGGTACGAACCTTTGAATGATCGCAAGTCAGCTGTTCCCGAGAGGTCCCCGGTTCAAATCCGGGTGAGGGGATTTTATTTTTGGTTACAGTAAGATTTTTGAACGCAATGTTTATAAACGAGAATGGATTAATTAATGCTATGGAACAAGAACTATTGTTAAAAAAGGTTGCTGAAGATGTGAGCTTCATTAAGAATGAATTGGTTGAGATCAAGGCAGATCTTGATGATTTGAGGGATTTAGAAGTACGTCCTGAATATTTGGAAAAATTAGAGAAGATTGAAAAGGGAAAATTTCATTCTCGTGAGGAAGTTGAACGCATACTTGGAGAATGATATATAATTATTGCTATAGTGATGTATTGCTTAAACTTCTTGACAAATTGAAGAAAAAGGATAGAAATCAGTACGATATTCTTTGCAAGAAGCGTGATGAGGTTCTTGAAAACCCGCATCGGTTCAAGAATTTGCGTCATAGTTTAAGTGGCAGAAAGCGAGTTCATATCGATTCTAATTTTGTGCTGGTGTTTAAACGCTAAAAATTCCACCATTCTATTGAATGGTGGTTTACTATGTAAACCACAGTTACATAGGTGGAATTTTGGCGTGCTCAAGAACCACTGGTCATTACAAACGAAGATGAAGCTATCGCTTCATGCCACCCGTCCGATGAAAATCAAAGATTTTCAGCGTGCCAAAAATCTCCGATTTTTTAGCATATTGACGGGTGGTTCTTGACAGTTGATGAAGAAAACAAAGTAGTTGATTTTGTTGATTTTGATCATCATGATAATATTTACAGAAGGAAGAGGAAATAATTTCCAGACAGTTGCAATATTTTTCTTTCTGATATGTCTCTGGTTGCACTCTTTTTTCAGATGCCTTTAAGAAATAACCAGTGTGTTTTTTTGTGTGGTTCAGAGAAACATTACGTTATTGAGAACTATCTGTCTATTTTTACTACTTTTCGGCAAATTTCATGGAAATATTTAAGTATTGATGGCAAAGATCAAATTCATATAAGAATAATTGTTTGTGAGTGAAGATGGATTTTGATTTAGAGAGTTTAGTGGCTCGTCCGGATGTAGTGGTAGTGAAGGGTTGGCCAGAAGCTATTCCTGGTCTTGCTGATAGTATTCGTGCTGAAGGATTATTGGTTGAGGAAGTTGAAGCGCCAGTAATAGTCCCAATTGAAGATTGTGATGATGAGTTAGGTGTTTGTTTCAGATATGATGCAGATGGTGTTGCAAGAAAGGGTGATGAGGGTAGTCTTGAAGAGTGGATTGCAAATACGTTAACAGGCCAACCACCTCTTGTAATAGTGAATTATGCTTGCGGAGATGCGTCAGGATTTCTACGCGGATGCTTGTATGATGCGCTTTGTGAAAGCGGACAATCAATAGGAAATATTGCAGCAGTGCACACTACTGATAATGTTGATGCTGCTATAGGGATTGCAAGAGTGTCAAGAGCACGAATGTTGTTTGCTGATAGACTTTGGAAATTTGTGTATTCAACAAATGTTGATCCGTATGCAATTATTAGGCCTGCACTTGATAGTATGGTTGATGAATTGAAGGGGGTTAATCCAGCAAGTCTTGATTATGCTGCTGTGTTAAGAGCAGTGAATCATGCAGAGGTTCAAGTTGCTCGCACGCAAGTAATGTATGTTGGCTCAAATAAACAGCAGTATCTTGAGCAGCTTAGAGCAACATTGCGTGGCGTATATCAATTGCTTGGTAAAGAGCCTCGTGCAGTTTACAATGTTGGCAAGCCTGAAAAGATAAAGTTGCAAGTACATTTGTTGTCAAGTGATTCTGCGCCTGATTTTTCAGATGGTGGTGGAACAGCTCTTGCATCTGAAGGTTCACAAATAACGATTGTTGGCCAGCCGTTGTATTATGATGTTGGGTTGATTGTGAAAGATGATGAAGGGTACCATCCGCTTATAGTAAATGTAGACTTGGTGTGTAGGGGAAGTGACTGGTATGTTGATGTTGTTGCTCATTCACGCTATGAAGTGTGCACGAGAAGGCAATGTGATGATTGGATAAAAGACGTGCAAAAAGAAGGGTTGGGATGTGTTATCATATCAGATGATGAAAATGGAACGTTTGCTGAGAAAATAAGTAGAGCTTCAACAGCATACATGGTAAAAACAGGGATGTTTGGGTGTGTTGATGAATGATGTTGATTTTGCTAAAAGAAAACGATTTAAGATAGTGGTTGTTGAATCTGATATTCCTGCGTTTATTGATCTTGATCAGCGTCTTAAGAGTGAGGGGTACGTTGTTAAAAAAATCAAGTTTGATGCAGAAGTAGCTTGTCCCAAAGAGTCTCTTGTAGATTTATTGACTCCTGATAGTGTTGATGATTTTTCTGGACTGCGAACAATTTCACGATTTCTTGATCTGCGAAATTGCATGAGTGATGCAAGTGATGTTGCTGATTTAGTGATTGCCAACTTTGGTGATTATGCTGATAGGGCTGCTTTTGAGACCTTTGTGGATGGTCAGAAGCTCAGGGTGGTAAGTTTAGTAGTGAATAGTGCAAGAACGCATAATGCTGTTTTGCGGTGTGTTGCAAGAGAACATGCAGCAGCAGTTTTGATTAATGATGCGGATGAATTGTATAGTAAATTCGAAAAATATAATTGTGATCCATTTGATACTATCTACTCTGCTTGTGAGCGCATAATAACTTTGTTGAATATTGCAAGAGGAAAGCCTCGTTGGGAGGCTTCTAGAGCGAGTAATGCGTTTGTAGAAGCACATTCAATGATATCATCACTTGCGAGGTTTTACGAGGGGTCTGAAAAAGGAGGTGTTTTGTTAGATCTCAGACAAAAACTTGAACTTGTTTACAAAATAGTTTATCATAAATTGATTTGTTCGTATGTGCGAGATGTTTCTGTTTCTGATTGGTCATCTGGTAAACTGAGCAGTCTTGTTGGAGAAGAAAAAATTTTGCGTGTTCCGCTTGCAGGACGAGTTGGAAAAAAGCTGGACTATAGATTTAGGGGAAAGCAGAAATCAAGAGATGTTCTGTTAATTGTTGATGATGGTGGAAAATACACTGTTTTTGATGCAAATATTGATGTGATTTCTGTTGGCGGTATCGAGTATGTTGATCTTGTTATGCGGCGTATGGAGAGGATAGTGCCATATGCGCGGTTTGATAAGTATGTTGGTTCTGTTAGTGAGAAAGCCATTCTTTTAGCAGAAGAAAAAGTTAAAAATGCAGTTGTTTTGCCGAGAAAAATAGAGTATGTGGCTCGTTTTTACGGCAGACAATTAAGGGATTCGCTGGCTGGCGAAAGACGGCAGGCTTAAATAATTAATAATGTGTTTTATGTTTATGAAACCAACTCAGCAATATATCAAGGAATTCAATGATGCAAGAGATTGGAGCAATCCGGGTTCAATGAAAGATTTGCTTCTTAATATGAGTGAGGAAATTGGCGAGTTTTGGAATGTAATTAAGTGGGTTGATGTTGAAACACAACAACGATTAATCAAAGAAAACAAAGGCGAAGCTGAGAATTTTGTTGGCGATATATTGTACTTAATTCTCAAAATCGCTTATTTGTGCGATGTTGATGGTAAAAAAGCAATTGATGATGTGATGGCAGAGTATGAGAAGCGTTTTCCTGTTCATTTGTCAAAAGGAAATCATGGCAATAAACTGGCTGGCGGGGTTGATTTGAAATAGTTTTCGGCAACTATTTAAGCAAGTTGTTTTTTCCGCGCGTTTATGAAAAAAAGTGTTGTGATATTGTTATTCGTTTTTTTACTGATAGCATGCGCTCCTCAGTTTCCTGAGCCTGTTGTCGAGGAGAAAATAATAAAAGAAACAATTGTGCAATGTTGGGATGGCTCTTTAGTGGCAGAAATTTCATTGTGTCCTGAAAAAGAAGAAGTTGATAGAGTTCCTGTAAAATCTTTGGTAGTTGAGGAAGAACCAGCACTTCCTATTGTTGATCAGTTGTTACAGGATGCAAAAGAGCGTTTTGATGGTCTTGCATACAGTGTTGATGGGCGATTGGTAATTATTTATGGAACAAATGCAAGGCACATGTTTGATATTCCTGTAAGGCTTGATGATTCTGTCTGGATTACAGATGTGTTTGTTGATCTTGCAAATAAGACTGCTGTTGCGTATTGTAATATTGAACGGGAAGGCAGATTTATTGACTCTTTTGAGTATCAGCGAAGTAAATGTAAAGAGTTCATTAATATTCCGATCAATGCGTCTTTTGCAAAGTGGTATCCAAGAAGTCCTATAGCTGTTCTTGAGGAATTTGTTGTTTCTGAGCCGATTCTTGTTGAGGATAATCAACAAGTTGTTAATCTTGGAGGCAAAACAAAGACGGTGAGACCGTCTATTCATTATTTGGTTAATGGTAAGCGTGTTGTGTTGCGAATTGATGCAAGGTATAAAGTGCCTATTGCTGTTGATTATGAGAACAATAAAGATTTGGTTTTTGACGAGGTTTTTTTTGATACTATGCGTGTTGATGGGAAACAGCAAAGAATAACGAAAGAGTGGGTTGTTTACACGCCTGTTGCTGATTATTGGAATAAATAATTTTTTTTCTCGGGCTTTAGCAAGTTTTATATACTCAATAAGAGCTTTTCTTAACTATGGTTAATCGTCAGCTTCAATTGCAGGAATTAGAGGTTTTTTACATACTTCCTGCATTAAGGAGAGATTTAGCTGATGCGATGAAAAATACTGGTAGATCGCAGAAAGAAATTGCGCAATTACTCGGAGTTACTGAAGCGGCAGTTAGTCAGTATATGAGTTCCAAACGCGCGTCATTAGTTAAGTTTGATAAGGAGCTTAGAGCAGAAGTGAACAAAGCTTCAGCTGAAATTCAATGCAAAGATTCTATGAGAAGAGAATTGCAAAAATTAATGAGTCTTGTGCGGAAGAATAGAACAGTGTGTAAACTGCATGAGCAATTGGAAAAAGTTGATGCAGGATGCAATGCTTGTTTTGCTCATGAAACAAAAGTTAAACTTTGAGGGGTTATGAAACTGGAAATTAAAGATTTGCACGTCTTTGCTGAAGGCAAAAAAATTCTGAATGGTATTTCTTTAGTTATTAATCCAGGTGAAATTCATGTGATTATGGGTCCTAATGGGAGTGGTAAAAGCACTTTGTCTTATGTGTTGGCAGGTCATCCAAGTTATAAAGTTGAAAAGGGAGATATGCTCATTGATGGTCAGTCCATCCTTGATTTATCTCCTGATGAAAGATCAAAAAAAGGTTTGTTTTTGTTGTTTCAAAACCCTGTTGAGCTTGAAGGTATTAATTTGTCAAAGTTTTTGTTCACACTTGCGAAACAAAAAAACAAAACAGTTTCTTTTACTGATTTCAAAAAACAGCTTGATATAAATTTAAAATTGTTGGAAGTTGATGAATCTTTTGTTGATCGTGATGTGCATGTTGGTCTTTCTGGTGGTGAAAAAAAACGTGCAGAAGTTTTACAATTATTAACGTTGCAACCTTCGTTTGCAATTCTTGATGAGCTTGATTCTGGTTTGGATGTTGATAGTTTGCAATTGCTTGCAAAAACAGTGAATAAGCTTCGCACTCCTGATTTTAGTGCGTTAATTATCACACATTATCAGCGTTTGTTGAATTGTTTGCAACCAGATGTTGTTCATGTGATGATTGATGGTAAGATCGTGAAATCAGGTAATGCAGATCTTGCAAAAGAAGTTGAAGAAGAGGGGTATCAATCAGCAAAATGAGTGAATTAACAATTTTGAATAATAATTATGAGAAAAAATATGGTTTCAGGGATCCTGAAACCTTTACTTTTAAGACGCAGAAAGGTTTGTCTGAAGATATTATTAAGCAAATTTCTAAAGTTAAAAATGAGCCTGATTGGATGCTTGATTTGCGTTTGAAAGCATTCAGAATTTTTAAGGAAAAGCCAATGCCGAATTGGGGTGCAGATTTGTCAGCTATTGATTTTGATAAGTACACATATTTTTTTAATCCGACGGACAAAACAGCAACATCGTGGGAGGATGTTCCTGAGAGTATTAAAAAAACTTTTGATAGGTTGGGTATTCCTGAAGCAGAGCAAAAGTTTTTAGGTGGTGTTGGTGCTCAGTATGAAAGTCAAACTGTTTATCATAATTTGCAGGAAAGTCTTAGAAAGCAGGGTGTTGTTTTTACTGATACTGATACTGCAGTTAGAGAGCATCCTGAGCTTGTAAAAAAATATTTTGCGTCTGTTGTTCCTGCGGGCGATAATAAGTTTGCAGCACTTAACACTGCGGTGTGGAGTGGTGGTAGTTTTATTTATATTCCTCCGGGTGTGAAAGTTAAACTTCCGTTGCAGGCATATTTTAGAATTAATGCTAAGAATATTGGTCAATTCGAGCGTACGTTAATTATTGTTGATAATGATGCAGAAGTGTCATATATTGAAGGCTGTACTGCACCTGTATACTCTACAGATAGCTTGCACGCTGCAGTTGTTGAAGTGATCGCATTAGAAGGTTCAAAAGTGAGGTACACAACAATCCAGAATTGGAGTAGTAATGTGTATAATCTTGTGACAAAGCGCGCGTTTGCACATAAGAATGCTACTGTTGAATGGATTGATGGTAATCTCGGCAGTAAAATAACAATGAAATATCCTGCAGTATTTTTGATGGGAGACGGTGCAAAAGCAGATATTTTAAGTGTTGCGTATGCTGGAAAAGATCAGCAGCAGGATGCTGGTGGCAAAGTAGTTCATCTTGCGAGCAATACCACCTCAAGAATTGTTTCTAAATCAATTAGTAAAGATGGTGGAAGGTCATCGTATCGTGGCTTGTTGCGTATTGGAAAGAATGCAGAAAACTGTATGAGTTCTGTTCAATGTGATGCGTTAATGCTTGATTCTTTGTCAAGAAGCGATACGTATCCTACAATGAAAATAGAAAACAAGTCTGCCACGATTGCACATGAGGCGCGTGTTGGCAAGATTGGTGAGGAGCAGTTGTTTTACTTGATGAGCCGCGGCTTGAGTGAAGCAGATGCGTTGGCGTTTATTGTTCTTGGTTTTATTTCGGAGTTTACAAAAGAGCTTCCAATGGAATATTCAGTCGAGCTTAATAAGTTAATACGTTTGGAGATGGAGAATAGTATAGGATAAACAAATGATTGAAGAAATAGTTATTGAGGAAAATGAAACAAAGCACTTGTTTATTGTTCATGATACATCTGAGGCTAAAGAATATTTTATCCGTTTGTCTGGAAGAAACGCATCAGTGCACATTGATGAGTTATTTTTATCAGATGCAAAAAGCAATATTGTTGTTATGCATGAAGCGCCTAATACAAAATCAGAAGTGTTTACGCGAGGAATTGTACAAAAAAACACTACATCGTATGCTACAATAAGAATTCCAAAATCAATGCATGGTTGTGATACTTTTGTTTCTCAGAAATTTTTGCTTCTTAATGATTCTGCTGAAGTGAAAGCAATACCTTCCTTGGAAATAGAAACTGATCAGGTGAAGGCAGGGCATGCAGCATCTGTTGCACCGCTTAACGATGATAAATTGTTTTATTTGAAGAGCAGGGGTTTGCCTGAGAAGGAAGCAAGGGCATTGCTTGTTGAGCAGTTTCTTAGTGTTCCGCAAGATTTTAAACATTTGGTGGAGAAATTAGTATGAATGTTAAAAAGGAATTTCCGTTGTTAAAATCAAAAGTAGTTTATTTAGATAGCGCTGCAACTGCACAAAAGCCAAAAGTTGTTATTGATTCAGTTAAGAGCTTTTACGAAACTTCAAATGCAAATGTGCATCGCGGCATGTATGATTTAGGAGAAAAAGCGACTGATTTGTACGAGTCTTCACGAACAAACGTTGCAAATTTTATTGGCGCAGGTACAACTGAAATTGTGTTTGTAAAAAATGCAACAGAAGCTATTAATCTTGTTGCAAATTCTTGGGGTTTTGTGAATGTTAAGAAAGGAGACAAGATTCTATTGACTGAGTTAGAGCATCATAGCAATATTGTTCCGTGGCAGTTGCTTGCAAAGTGTGTTGGTGCAAAATTATTATATGTGCCAATTACTAAAGATGGCGAACTTGATAAAAAGGAGTTTTCAAAATTGATCAAACAAAAACCAAAGTTGTTTGCAGTGACACATGTTAGCAATGTGCTTGGCACCATAAATCCAGTTAAAAAATTTATTGCAGAAGCACACAAAAATAAAGTTCTGGTTTTAGTGGATGCATCTCAAAGTGTTCCAAGAACAAAAATTGATGTGAAAAACATCAATTGTGATTTTTTGGTGTTTACTGGGCATAAAGCGTTTGGTCCGATGGGTGTTGGTGTGTTGTACGCAAAGAAAGATCTGTTGGAAAATATGCCTCCGTTTCTTGGCGGTGGGTCAATGATTAAGCAAGTTCATTTACAGGAATCAACGTTTGCAGATGTTCCTGCACGTTTTGAAGCCGGAACGCCGAATGTTGCTGGTGCTGTTGGTCTCGCAAAAGCTATTGATTGGTTGCAAGAAAAAGGTATGGGAAATATTCAGCAGCATGAAAAAGAGTTAACAAAATATGCAAGAAAAAAACTCAAAGAAGAAAAAGCAATCAAGTTGTATGGTTCTGAGAATAACGCAGGCGTTATTAGTTTTAATCTGGGTGATATGCACGCGCATGATGTTGCGGCAGTTCTTAATGAAGAGAATATTTGTGTGCGTGCTGGGCATCATTGTGCAATGCCTTTGATGAATAAACTTGGTGTTCCTGCTACTGTTCGTGTGAGTTTTGGTCCGTATAATTCAAAAGATGATGTTGATAAGTTAATGAGTGCGATTCAGAGGGCGAAGAAGGTTTTTAGGTTATGATGGAGCAATTATATCAGGAAGTTATTTTGGATTATTATCGTAATCCAAGAAACAAAGGTCATTTGGATAATCCTCAGATTAAAGCATGTGATGTGAATGATTCTTGTGGTGATGAAATAACTATTGAGGCAACTGAAAAAAATGGCAAGATGTCAGAGATTAAATTTTCAGGGCAGGGTTGTGCGATTTCTCAGTCAGCTGCTTCAATGCTTACAGAGTATGTGCAGGGCAAGTCTGTTGAGAATATTGCAAAACTTAATAAAGAAGAAGTGTTGAAATTATTGAATATTCCTGTTTCAGGCATGCGCTTAAAGTGTGCATTGCTTGGCTTTAAAGTCTTGAAACTTGGGATTATAGAATATTTAGGTGGAAAAAATGGAAGCAGTTCATGAAGTGCAAAAGATAACTGAGGTAACAAAGGATACAATAATTGGTGACGTGCTGAAGCAATATCCTGATGTTGCAGTGATTATGTTAGAGTATGGTTTGCATTGTGTTGGTTGTCATGCAAATGTGTTTGATAGTATTGAGGCTGGCTGCAGGATTCATGGTATGGAAGATGATGTTATTGAGAAGCTTATCAAGGATGTTAATGCGTTTATTGGTGAGCAGACAAAAGAAGAAACGCAACAGCCAACTGGTCCTGCAAATGTGTTTGTTTCTGATGCCGCTGCAAATAAGATTAAGGATCTGTTGAGTCGTGAGAAACAGGAAGGTTTTGGCTTGCGTGTTTCTGTTTCTCCAGGCGGCTGTTCTGGTTTTATGTATCAGATGAATTTTGAGGAAAGACCAGGAGAAGAAGACAAGGTCTTGGAAGAGAAGGGCGTTAAGTTGTTTATCGATTCTGAAAGTTTAGAATTGTTGCGTGATGCAGAGATTGATTATGTTGATGATTTGAATGATTCTGGTTTTAAGATTAATAATCCGAATGCAAAGCATCATTGTGGTTGCGGCAAAAGCTTTGGATAACTGAGCGGTTAAAGTTAGCACGCACGAAGTGAGTTTATTCATCATGGGGCTGAACGTAGTGAATGCCCCACTTATTTTGGTTTTTTGATAAAACTTCTTCTAAAAGTTTGGTGGGAAGAGTTTTGGATAATTAATAGCTAGTCAGCTGATAACTTCGAAGATATTCCCTGAATTTTGTTGCTTCCTGAGTTTCTGTTACATAAGCATAGGTTATTCTAACAATAGGTGTTCCTGTATTTCCTTTTCTGATGTTTGCAAGCTCTTCTGCACCAGTTATGCGTACTATTTTACCATCTGTTTCAGTTCCTTCAAGAAACTTTTCTAGTTCTCTGCAGAATCCTTTAACACCCGCTTGATCAACAGTTTGTCGTTGGTAACCATTATACGTATCTCCTTGTCCTTCCGGAACATAAGCAATTTCAGATTTTAGGTGAGGCACACCGTTTTGAGATTGCACTCTTATCGTAAGCGCATTTCCGTTTTCAGAAATTCTTAATCTTGTATCAAGGTCTATTTCTTTTCCGCTGATAGAATCTCTTGTTTTTTGTGTGGTTGTTTTCATTTTGTGTAGTTTGCCGAAACCAATCATATTTAAATTTATCTATTTTGAGTCTCTGACAAGTGGTGAAATGTAAAACATAATAAAAATAATTTAAAACATTATTTGCGTTTTTTTGTTTTCTTCTGTGAAGCTTTTGGTTTTCTTGTCAGTAAACCATCCAGTTCCCATTTGATGTGGCCAAAGCCAATAATTGCAATGAATGCTGCTAAGTAAACAAGTGCGAGTTCTCCTTTGTTTGCTATTGGCATTAACGCATTGAATGCGTGTACTTTGAAGTATGCAACAAGCATTGTTATGGCAGATACGAGTGCTGCAAATCTTGTGAACAGGCCTACAGCGATTAATAATCCGCCGACAAGTTCAATGATTCCTGCCAAGCCCATTAAGCTGACAAGTGGGGCTGCTTTGCCTCCGAATAAGCCAAAGAGCTTTTGCGCTCCGTGCTGTGCAAACAATAAGCCGATTAAAACTCGGAAAACAAAATGAAAGTATTCGTGGTTTTTATGTGCAAATTTTTTCATAACTTTTTGCTTTTATGCTTCTGTTTATAAATCTTTCTTGATCAAAACAATTAAATACTTGTTGCTGCTTTCAACTAATCATGAAACAAACTATTGAGGATAAAACACAGTTGCGTGTTGGTTGTTTTCACTGTTAGTTTTTACTTTTCTAAATTAAATTATATCTTTTGGTGTCAAATGATGCATAGGTAGTGTTCTTTTCTAAAATAAGATGGGTTTTCAATGTTGTTCCATATAGCTAAGAAACTAATGAGGTAAAGAAAATGAATGAAGAACAGATATATAAAACAAAAAAATCAATTGGAGATGGCAAGTTCGATTTAAGCAAGGTAGCGCAAGGTATTCATCGCGTTTGATAAGCAAACAATAGATAAAATTCCTGAATTAGGAGTGGCGATTGCAGATTTGTATGTTGAAGGATTTTCTGCTCCTCCTTGGAATGAAATCTGGACAAGAGAGTCTGCGTTAGAAGAACTTGCACGAGCAGCTCAAAAAGACTGTTTTGTGGGTGTGTTTGCATATGAGCCAGAAATCGAAGACATTGCAGGGTTTTCTTGGGGCTACAAACTTCCTACGAAGCGGCAAGGGCGTGTTGATTTTGAGACTTCATGCGCGAACTTGTTGCAAAAAGGAATAAGCCCTTCGCAAGTATTTTATGGTGCAGATACTGTTGTTCGTGAAAAGTTCAGAGGACAAGGTCTTGCAAAAAAGCTTGTTTATGCGCGTACTGGAGACTGTCCAGAAAGGTATGTTTGTTTCCGAACAAAGAACGAGCCTATGTTGAAAGCGTACCGCTCTGTTTTTGGAAAAGAAATAACTTCTTTTGTAGAAAACAGCGCGTATGATGGCGGGAGAATGTATGTGTTTAGAACAAGCTTTCCTATAGCTGACTTGCATGTTCCTGATCCGTTATTTTCAGGATGCCTCAGATAATTTTTTTCTTTTTTCTTTTGGCAATTTTGAATAAGTCTTTTTTTTGATGCTCGGCGTTAAGTGCCTTTCTATTTTGTCGTCGATATTCAAAATTGCCTTAGGAAACTTTGACTAATAATGATGACTTTTTCAAAGTTTCCTTTTGTTTTTTTGTAAATGCTTAAATAGATTGACCCATTTGATTTATTTATGAACACTCTTCGTTTCGGCACGCCGGGCATTCCAACATCAACAGAACCGAGAAATACATTAGAGGGTGTTAAGCAAGTTAAAAAGCTTGGTTTGGATGCGATGGAGTTTGAGTTTGTGCATTCTGTGAATGTTTCTGAGGAAAAAGCGCCTGAGATTAAGAAAGTTGCGAAGGATTTGGATGTTGTTCTTACAACGCATGGTCAGTATTATGTTAATTTAGCTGCAATTGAAAAGCCGAAGTATCATGCATCGGTTAGTAGGATGGTTTCTGCTGCAAAGCGTTTGCATGAGTGTGGCGGTTGGAGTATAACGTGGCATATGGGTTTTTATCTTAAAAGAGATCCTGTTAAAGTGCATGAGATTGTTAAAGCTGGTGCGAAAGAAGTTGTGAAAAAACTGCAAGACGAAGGAATAAACAAGTTGTGGATTCGTCCTGAAACAACTGGCAAGCCAACGCAATGGGGAGACCTTAAAGAAACAATTAAGCTTTCGCAGGAAGTTGAACAAGTGCTTCCGTGCATTGATTATGGTCATTTGCATGCAAGAAATAATGGGGGAAATAACACGTTGGAAGAGTTCAGAGCTGTTCTGGCATTAATTGAAAAAGAGCTTGGCAGGGAAGCACTAAATAATATGCACATTCAGTGTTGTGGGATTAATTATGGTCCAAAAGGCGAGAAAAACCATCTGAACTTCAAGGAGTCTGATGCAAATTGGAAAGACATGGTGAAATCTTGGAAAGAGTTCAAAATTAAAGGAGTTGTGATTCCTGAATGTCCAAATATTGAGGAAGATGCGTTGATGTTGCAGAAATTTTACAAGGGGTTATGAGTTTCTTTTGATGAGATCTTCTATTTCTGCTAATCTTTCACTGTTTAGCGATATGCCATAACCATAATTGTGTATTGCAAGAATCAACAGTTTATTTTTAATCAACTCTTTGATTGTTTTCCTGACTTCTCCAACGAGATGTTTTGGAAAACCTTTGGAAGCATTTTCGATCGGAGTGTGACCGTGATTGTCCCATTTACCTTGAGAATAGAGATGATAATATAACTGTTGAAATAATTTCTTTTTGCATTTGAGTCACAAGATATTACTTATTAATAAGCATGGTGTCACAAAACCCGTAAATTTTCCGAAAAACAAATTAAAAAATTTGTATGGTGTCGTACAAAAAGTTTATATATTGAAATAACATTTTTTTTTGAGTATGATTGACAAATCATTATTTTTGCAAGTCCTTGGAAATTCACCATTAAACAGAGTTTTGGATTTTTTGATCGTGTTCAAAGATTTTGATTACAGTTTGACAGACATCTCAGAAAATGCAAATGTTGCATGGAGTACTTTGCATTTATTTTGGAATGATCTTGAAAGACACCATTTAGTGCATCAAACTCGAACTGTCGGCAAGGCAAAAATGTATAAGTTAAATAATACTAATCCTGTTGTGAAGCAATTAATTAAGGTGCATTATTTGATTGCAAAAGAATATGCTGATAAGAAGTTGAGAAAAATAATGGTCTGAAATTAATTAATTTACACTTTATAAATCTGCAAAACCGCATTTATGGTAGCAAAAAACAAGGCAGAATCAGAAATAGATCTAACCTCTCCGTTGTTAATAATGGTTCCATCATCACAATCTACAAGCCAATGTTGTAGTTCTCGTGTTGGTAAAGACTGTAAAATTAGTGCTTGACCTCTATAACTGATGCGATCTAGTCCACCAACAAGTCTACCGTCTCTTAGCTCTTCATCAATAGCCTTTAGTGCCTCAGCAGCGTGTCCTCCGATATCTCTTTCTAAGCTTTCTTGTGTATCTTTTTTAAAACTTAAATATTGGAACTTTCCATGATATGTCCCACCAGTCAGATCATGAACTAGTCTGGTGCACAATAAAGCTCTTACAGAACCATCAGATGCAACAAAGGGATGGTCTCTGAACTCACCATACACTTTTTCTGCTAATTGTGATTCATCATTAATTTCAAAATAATTAGCAAGAGAACTACCAAAACAATCCATATTTCTGTTTGGAAATCTCGTATACACCCTAAGAAGGATATTATGCTAATTTATATAAATAACTAACTTTTTAAAGATGAAAGATGTGTTTATTGCTGTGCGTCGTACAGACAATGTAGTCATGATGATTATCAATAAGTATATTGTTGAGCAAATAGCTAAAATCGAGAGTTCAATTAGTATGATTAACTTGTGGCAAAAACTACCAAGTGATCTCGAATACGAATGCTTTCTGTTGGCAATTTACGCCGCGATTTGTCATCAGATGACAACTGAATTTATCGTGGCAAAGCTCAGGTCTATTTCTAAAGAAAAATTTACTGCAGGCGAGCTTGCAAAGTTTACTGAAGCGGATTTTTACAATCTTGTTAAAGATTATCCGCAGCAGGATCGTTTGCGCGTGAAAGAGCGTACAGAATTATTGACTGATTTTTGCAAGGTTCTTGTTGAACAGTTTGGTGGATCAATGACTGGTTTGCTCAAAATATCTGATTATGATGCAGAAAAGATAGAGCAGAACTTGTGCAAGGCAAAAGCGTTTGGTGAAGATTCTGTTGGCAAGAAACGAAATATGTTAATCCATGCGTTGCATTTTCAAAAGTTAGCAAATATAAAGAATATGGAAAATGCAAATCCTGCGATTGATTATCATCTAATAAGGATGTCTTTGCGTCAAGGACGTTTAGACCTTGATAATGGTTTGCTAAATCAGAAAATCCTGAACAATGAACCAATAACCTTTGAAGAAGATGTCACAATTAGAACAAAAGTTGCAGAATTAATGAAACAAGGTGCAGCGATTGCACAAAAAGGAATTCCTGAGTATAATTGGAATGAGTTTCATCTGGCGAGAAGTTTCTGTGTTCGAGGCGAACCAAAATGCCAAACAAGCGAAAATCCAGTTAAAGATGTGCTTAAGTTTACTTTTGAAGGTAAATGCCCTTTTTTTGACGTTTGCAAAAAAAGAAAAGAGTATAAATTAGAGCCGAATTTTAAGTCTAGTTTTTATTAATCTATAAATAGAGGAAAGACAACCATCTGGCTTTACCATATAAGCAAAGTCATCTCCTTATAGATCTCACCCGTGATTCTTAACATTGAAAGCCAACACATGAGTGCGCTTGCAAGTTTTTGGTCAACGGGGAGTCTTATACCGTCAGAAAGGCACATTAATAAATCATAATTGCGTGCCTTTCTGAGCGTGCTCAGGAATTAACACAATTATAAATTATTCTTGTTAATTCCTGACAAGAGGGGCATCGCTAAACAGATAAAGCGAGATCATAAAAGTCCCCTCTGTAAAGAAGAAAAACTTATAAAGCATAACTCCGTAAAGTTTTCGATGGAAGTTCTTATAGAAAAGAAAAAAGTAACAGATGTGGCATGTGATGTGCTTATTGCAGGTCTGTTTGAAGAGGAACTTTCTGCATCGCTGAAAGAGATTGGTGAAAAAACAGATAATATTGTTTCTTTTGTAAATAAAGATTTCAAAGGGGAGCTTAAATCAAGAAGATCTTTTCCAACAAATGGGAAGATTCCTGCAAAAGTTGTGTTGATGGTTGGTCTTGGCAAAAAAGCAGAGGCAACTCTTGAGACGTTAAGAAATGCGGCAGCATTGGCGTTAAAAGCTGCACGGGATATTTACACAGGAAGAATAATTGTATCTGCACTTCATGATGTTGATTTGCCAAATTATTCTGTGGATGAACGCGCACAAGTTACTGTTGAAGGATTTGTGCTTGGTGAATATAGGTTCGATAAGTATAAAACTGTTGATATTGATAAACAAAAAATTGTTGATAAATTAATTGTGTTAAACGCTTCAGATGTAGCAGTGAATAAAGGAAAAGTTATTAGTGGGTCAACTTGTTTAGCGCGTGATCTTATTAATGAGCCTGCGTCAAATTTGACTCCTGAACAGCTTGCTAACGAAGCTAAAAAATTGGAAAAATTTGGAGTTAAAGTTACTGTTTTTGACAAAAAAGAAATAGAGAAACTTGGTTTGCACGCTTTGCTTGCAGTGAATAGGGGTTCTGTGAATGAGCCGCGTTTTGTTATTATGGAGTATGATGGCGGCGGAAAAAAGAAGGTGGCATTAGTTGGCAAAGGTATCACTTTTGATTCTGGTGGTCTTGATATAAAAAATGCTGACGGTATGTTAACAATGAAATGTGATATGGGTGGCGCAGCAGCAATTATTGCAACAATCAATTGTATTGCAAAACTGAGATTGCCTGTTCATGTTGTGGGCGTGTTTGCTTCAACAGAAAACATGCCTGGCGAAAATGCTTACAAGCCAGGGGATGTTATTTCAAGTTATTTGGGAAAAACTATTGAGATTGGTAATACTGATGCAGAAGGCAGAGTAGTTTTGTCTGACGCTTTGGCGTACACTGAAAAAAAGTTGAAGCCAGATTGTATTATTGATCTTGCAACTTTAACTGGTGCGTGCAGTATTGCTCTTGGCAGGGTTTGTGCTGGTGTTATGGGTACGAGTTCAGATGCGATTTCTAAGCTAAAAGAGTCTGGTCTTGCAACAAATGAGCGTGTTTGGGAGTTTCCGTTTTATAAAGAATATCACGAGATGGTGAAATCTGATATTGCTGATGTGTATAATATGGGCAAGTATGCACGTGAAGCAGGAACCATTATGGGAGGGTGTTTCTTGGCTGCGTTTGTTGAAAAAACTCCATGGGTGCATATGGATATTGCAAATGTTGACTGGGATGAATCTCCTACTGATTATAATGTGAAAGGAGGTACAGGTTTTGGTGTTCGCTTGTTGACCCATTTCTTGGAGAACTTAAATTGAAAACTTTTAGTATTGAGCAGGCAGAGCGTTTGTTGCCTTCTGTTGATAAGTTAGTTCGCAAAGCTCAGCGTCTTCGTGATAAAGTTGAGTGGATTTTGGAAAGTCATGAGCCTGTTGTTGAAGTGAATAATGAAACTGGTTTTCATTTGTTTGTTACAGAGCAAGTGAAGGTGAACAGGGAGTTTCATCAGTTGTATTATAAATTGTATGGTGTTCTTGAGAAGCTTGCAGAGCTTGGTGTTATTGTTACTGATATTGATGAAGGTCTGATTGATTTTCCTTTCAAAATGAATGGCAGAGAAGTTTTGTTGTGCTGGCAGCAAGGAGAGGATAAGCTTCGATTTTGGAGAGAGTTTGATAGTGCTTTAGATGAGCGAAAGCCTATTGTTGATATGGATGAATTGTTTGCAGAAGATAAACGGCTGTAAAATAACAACCTTTATATTTCTCTCGCCGAGTTTTTTAACTTATGGTGGAATTAAGTAATCAAGGACAAATCAAAGAAAAACGTTACAAGATAGTATATGATAGGCTTGCTTGTATTGGTGCTGCAGCGTGTGCTGCTGTTGCTCCTGAGTTCTGGGAAATGGACGAAGATGGAAAAGCAAAATTAATTGGTGCAGAAACAGATGAAAACGGCAGGGAAATTCTGATTATTACTGAAAATCAAATGACACAGACAATGAAAAAAGCATTGGAATTAAATTTAGAGGCTGCAGAAGTATGCCCTGTACAGGTTATTCATGTCTACGATGAAGAGACTGGTGAGAAGTTGATTTGATATTTTATCTCTGTCCAGTCATTCGCATATTAAGAACTTGTTTGAGTTTTTGGATTACTGCATGAATATTATCTTGGTTTCGTTCAAGATATTCTGGGTTTATCATAACTCCTCGATAAGCAATGTCGTTTCGCATTTCTCTGAGTTGGTCCAAGAGTGCTAATTCTGAGTTTGTGAATTCTGGATAAAATTTTGCAATGTATCCTATGAGAAGTTCATGGCTGGTTGTTTTCCAGCCATCTACGCTCATGATTGCAGTTATGAGTTCTTTGATGATTTCATAATATTCTTCTGCTAATAATGTGGTGAATTGTGGTAGTGGAGTTAGGTGTGTGCGTTGTTCTCTAAGTGCAGTCATTTTTAGCAAAGCTTTTGCTTTTTCAAAATCTGCTCTTTGCTTGTTTACTTTTTCTGAATGTGCGTTCCATGGTTCCATTATGCCACCTGCAAATAACCGTAGAGGATGATGCCATTTGAAATGTTATTCAGTAGCTCATCGCTTATAGTTTTTATGTCGCTTTCAAAAAGTATGTTTATTTTTCTGTTTATTTTTTTTTCAAATTTGTTGAGATCAACTGAAACTTTCTTTGATTGAATGAATAAATCTATGTCGCTGGTTTCAGTATTTTCGCCTCTTGAAGCGCTTCCAAACAATACGATGCAAGTTGGATATGTTGTTTTTTCTAAATATTCAACGAGTCCACTTTGATTCAAACGGAACACAATGTTTTGAGCTTTTAACAATTTGAAAAACTTGCTTTCTTTTTCTGCTTTGAATGAAGGATAGAGTCCTTCTTTTTCTTTTTTGATCAGCCCATCTGCCATTAATGCGTTTAGGTGCAACCTTATTGCCGTTGCAGCTAGTTTCGTGTTCCTCGACAATTCTCTTATTAAAAATGATTTTCTAGGATAATCAAAGAATTGCTCTAAAACTCTGTATCTGCTCCATTTTTGTATCATTCGAAACATTGATGTTGCAGGTGGTATATAAATGTATTGGCTGATGTGCAGAAGTCTGTCTTGTTCAAGTTATTCATATTTATGATGAAGAGACTGGGGAAAAACTAATTTGATTGCTCGAACTGGGTTCTTTTGAAGCGTTAGCTTCACAAAGTGCCAAAAATAAAAGATTTTTTAGCACATGCCCCGTAGCTTGCTGCGATTCGCAACTCAGTTCGAGGCTTAAAAAATCCCAACTATTTTCAAAATACCCCGCAGCTTGCTGCGATTGGGATTTTTTATTCTTAATTGCTTAAAGGTTATTGCTCAAAAATAGTTAAAAAGGAAGGTTTTTTTAATTGCGTATTTTTGATTTGTTTTTATGAGGGTGAAGCTTGTTAAAACCTGGCATCAAACAGCTGATGAAGCGCGAGAAACATATGCTGCATTAAACGACTGTAATGTTTTGAGTGTTGATGAAAATCCACGAACAAAGAGAGACGCAAGAAAACATGCTGCGGATTTTAGAGCAGCTCAAAGTGAGTTGAGGTTACATGAGCGTGCGTTAGATATGCTGTGTGCAGGTGTAGTTGATAGGGGGTTCGTGCGTGACTTGCAGGGAAGAGTTTTACGTTCAGATAAGAGGATATTTCCTGCAATTAGATGTGGAACAATAGAAGCTGCACAACTTAAAGAGTTATATCGAATTGGGTATGCTGTTACTCCTTTTGATTTTTCTAAGTCGTTTGATGAGTATGCGCATATTGCGTGGGCACGATCCAGGTTGTTAAATAACTTGATAGAAAATATGGATCGTTCTATAGCGAGAACAATTAAGGAGAATAGAACTGAGCGGTTGATAAGACAAGAAAATCCAGATATTGGTGGAGATATTGTATATGGCGTTTTTGTTGGTGCATTACACGCTCCAGAATTGTATCTTCCTAGTGGATATGTCAACTTGTGCGAGGTGTTGCCACGAGCTGAAGAAACATGGCTTTTATCGGATCAAATAAAAAAGAGGCAAAATAGAGATGATGCTGAAGAATTGCTTGCACGACAGTATGTTTGTTCACTTGTTTATTTAGTTGGGTCGAGTGACGCGCTTAATGAATCTAATGTGTTATTTGTTGAAGAGCAAATAAGAGGAGCAGATATTTCTAGAGCAGATGTTTGTAATTTCTCTGATCGTTTTCGAGGAACTGATTGCGGGCAGTCTTCAAAGGCAGTGTATGACTTTCTGAGAAGTAAAGGCATAATTCCAGAAAATATTGGTGTGAATTGTTAAACAATACCTTTATAAATTTCTCAACATTTTTGGTGTTCATGAAACCAGACGAAATGTTCGACGTATCGAAAACGCAAAACGTTTTTGATGCGGAAGAAAAGCGATCGATGAGGGGGGTTGACTAAAATGGTTAAAAAAGATGAGCTTTTCGACGATTTCGGTCCAGAAAGAATTATTGAGGTTTATCATCCTAAGACTGGCATGCGCGGGGTTACTGTTATTGATAACACAGCATTAGGTCCTGGCAAGGGCGGCATTCGTTTTACTCCAACAGTCAGCAAAGAAGAAGTGTTTAGACTTGCAAGAGCGATGACTTGGAAGTGTGCGCTTGCAGATATTCCTTTTGGTGGTGGTAAATCAGGCATTATTGGCGATCCTAAAAAATTAACGAAAGAGGAAAAACTTGAATGGATGCGCGCATTTGCGAGATTAATCAAAGAGGTTTGTCCTGCAAAATATGTTGCTGCTCCTGATATTAATACTGCGGAAGAGGAAATGCGTGCATTTGCTGAAGAGAACGGAAATCCAAAATCTATTACTGGAAAGCCTGCTGATTTGGGAGGCATTCCTCACGAGCTTGGCAGTACTGGTTTTGGTGTTGTTGTTGCCACGAAGGTTGCGCTTGAACACATGAATAAAAAACCAAGTGAAGTCACATTTGCGGTTGAAGGTTTTGGTAATGTGGGCGAGTTTGCGTGTAAATTTTTAACAGAAGCAGGCGCTAAGCTTGTTGCAGTTTCTGACAGTAAAGGCACGCTGGTTGTGAAAGGTGGAATTAATTTTGAAAAACTTGCTGAAACAAAAAAGAATCAAGGCACTGTTACAAAATATGGCGAAGGGGAACTTCTTGCTGGCAAGGATATTATTTTTCAGGATGTTGATGTGTTAATTACTGCTGCTATTCCTGACTTGTTTGATGCAACTGATGTTTCAAAAATCAAAGCAAAATTGATCGTTCAGGGTAGTAATATTCCAACAAGTATGGAGTGTGAAGAACTGCTGTCAAAACAAGGAGTTCTTGTCGTTCCGGATTTTGTTGCAAATGCCGGCGGCGTTATTTCAAGTTATGTGGAGTTTATTGACGGCATCCCTGATGATATGTGGAAGCTGGTTGAGGAAAAAATTAGCAAAAACACAAAGTTAGTTCTTGAGAAATCTAAGGCAGATCATGTTATTCCTCGTGTTGCTGCTATGACTATTGCGCAAGAGCGTGTTAGGGCGAAGTGTGATAGTTGTCGGGCTTAAATGCGTGTTAACTGCAGTAAATTTCATAGCTTAATACTATTATGAGAAAAGAACTGGAGACAGGTAATCGAGTCATTCCAGTTCCACTTCGTAGATAATTAGCAAAAGGAGCTTTCTTGAGAATCATTTAACACGCTCTTGATATTGAAACAATATTTTCACATGTCGGAATGCCACTCGTGTTTTTTCACGAGTGGTTTACTGGAGCGAGTGGCATTCCGAGCATGATCAAGAACCACTAGACTATATTATTTTATGACTTTCTGAACAGTCATGCCACTGGTGTTGAGCACCGCAGTGCGATCACCAGTGGTTCTTGACATGCTTGTTCAAATTATTTTTCTGTGTTGTTTCAAAACCAAAACTTCTATAAACTGAAATTTGCACGTATAAACTATGAAAAAGCATCAAGTCAAAATAGTAGAATCAATCCAGGAAACACCGAATGTAAAACGTGTTAGGCTTTCAAAGCCAGATAATTTCAATTTTCTTCCCGGTCAATGGATTGGTGTGTGTTGTGCTGATTTTCATGAGAATGGAACAAGCAGACCTTTGAGAAGAGCATTCAGCATAGCTTCTTTTACTGATGAGCCTTTCATTGAACTTTGTGTCGCAAGAGGAAAAGCATTAAGTGCACACTTGCAGGATTTGTCTGTTGGTTCTGAAGTTATAATTGATGGTCCGTTTGGCTTGTTTTGGTTAAAGCCTGCTGAAAAATATTTGTTTATTGCCGGCGGTACAGGCATTGCCCCATTTATGCCAATGATTAAGCAAGCATTGGATGAAAAAAAGAAAATCACGTTAATCTATAGTGTGAAAACAGAAGCAGATGTTATTTATGCTGATAAACTTGATGAGTTTGAGAATGATGGAAATTTTAAATTGGTGTTGACTTTTACATATGATTCTTGTTCTGATTTAGCTCATGAACACAAACGAGTTCCTGTTTTTTTGAACAAATATTATGAACAAGAACAGCAAGCATACGTTTGTGGTCCGGATGCGTTTGTTGATGATGTCAAGGAAAAGTTGATTGATTTAGGTCAGGAAGAGAAAAAAATTTTTGTAGATAAATGGGATTGAGCTGGCGCAAGTTTGCCGAAAGGTTTAAAACGTGTTATTGGCAGGGTTTGTTCATGGCAGAAAAAAGGGTGATTGATCCGTGGGGTTCTGTGTTAGTTGAGGATTATAATAAGATAATCAATCAGTTTGGTTTGGAAGCGTTTGATTCTAATATGTTTCCTAATCCAAATAAGGTTATGCGCAGGGGTACTGTTTTTGCAGGCAGGGATTTTAAGGTTATTGCTGATTGCATTAAGAACAAAAAGCCATTTTATGCGTTGACAGGAATTGTTCCTTCTGCAGATAGGATTCATTTTGGTAATTCTATTGGTGTTTCTAATTTGCGTTATTTTCAGGAGCATGGCGCAAAGACGTACATGCTTGTTGCTGACTTGGAAGCATCTGCTGCAAGAGGTGTTTCTTTGGAGGAAAGCAGAAGGAGGGCATTGGAGTTTCACATTCCTGCATATATTGCGTTAGGTCTTGATCCTAAGAAAACGGTTTTTTATTTTCAGTCTGAAAATATTGATGTTATGCGTTTGAGTTATGATTTTTCTAAACATGTTACATTAAATGAATTTAAAGCAGTATATGGGAATGCTGATCCTTCAAGAATTGCTTCTTCGCTTGCACAGATGGGTGATATGTTGTATCCGCAGTTGGAAGAGAAAATGCCAGGCATTATTCCTGTTGGTGTTGATCAGGATCCGCATATTCGTTTGACAAGAGATGTTATTGCACGCACAAAAGAAAAATATGGGTTTGCGCCGCTTGCGTCTATGTATCATAAATTTACACCAAGTCTCGACGGTGGTTTGAAAATGTCTAAGTCAAAACCGTCTTCAATGGTTGAATTGCCAGAAGATGAATCGTTATTGAGAAAGAAAATGAAAGCAACAAAAACAGGTGGCAGGGAAACTATTGAAGAACAAAAGCGTATTGGTGGCGAGCCTGAGAAGTGCATTGTGTTTGAATTGTATAAGCAGCATTTAATTGAGGATGATAAAGATTTAGATAGCGTGTATCAAAGATGCAAGGCTGGAAAGTTGTTGTGCAAAGAGGATAAGCAGTCCTGCAGTGATTTGATTGTTAACTTTATGCAGGATTTTAATAAAAAAGTTGAACAGGCAAGAAAAATTGTTCCAAAGTTGAAGTTTGTTAGATTTTAGAATGTTAAAAATATAACATCAGGTGTGTAATCCATAAATCTCTGCAAGTTTTGTTTCCAGTTCTTCAACAGCATACGGAACGCGCATATTACTTGTCTGTCTTTGGTTTTTGATGACTGCATCATGTTCGTTTCCAATTGAGCATTTTCCTGCTGCTCTTAGGGACATCATGCGTCCATGGCTGAGTATTTGTGTTGCGATGAGGAGTTCAGAGTCTGTACTCAATCCAGGGTATGCTTGCACATGAATAACTCGTTCAGCTCTTTCTGAAAGTCGATAGAATGCGTGAACGTCGTGCCCCTTATGTATTTCAACTTCGCAAACAACGCCGCTTTCTTTATATTTTGTTCCTAAAACGTCAAGCAACAGATGTGCTGCAACATAACGTCGTTCTCTCTCCTCTCTAATCGTTTCAAGATTTCTAGCAATATCTTCACCAAAGCTCATATATGCACTCCAAAATCATTCTGTATTTTTGCAAGGGTTAAAGCAGACAATCTGACAGCCAGCGTGCTTCTTTGCACAAAATAATATTTTAATATTAGGATGATTTTCATAAGACTGTGATTTTATTTCTTTCTGAATAAACTTTCGCCTTGATTCTCAAGTAAGTCTGCCATTTCTTCAAAAATCATTGCAAAACGTGTATCTATCATTGATTGGTCTTCGTTTATTTTTGTTTTTAGCGCGTGTATTTCTCGGGTTATCGCATCATAGTTTTTCTTTGCATTTCCTTGTACGTTTTTGCATTTTTTAATGAAGTTTTCCAGCAGTTCTATGCTTATCGCGTCTGCATTCTTTTGTGTCATGTTTGGGTTGTCTCTAAGTTCGTGTGCTTTTTTTATTAAATTGTCTATGCCGTTTATTTCGCCGCTTTTTCTTTTGATGAATCCAAAGACTTCGTCAAATGATACGCCGATATAGTAGTTTGCTACTTGTAGTCCTTTTCCTGATCTTAGGTTTTCTGCTGCAAAGTGCAAGGAAGATAATGATCTTTTGTAGAATTTTTCTGCTGCCTCATGTTGTCCGGATAGCATGCTGTCGTTGATGTCGTATTTGAGTGCTCCGATGAATAAATCGTAAATTATTTTGAGCATTGCTATTGATCCGAGAATTCCTGCAATTATTGGAATTAGTGGAGAATAAGTTCTAAGATTTGATATTGGAGAAAATAAGTCATTATTTAGAGAATAAATTGCAAGTATTGCAAGAAGTGATAATGATGACACAAAACTTGTGAACATGTTTGTTGTGAGTTCTAAGCCAAAGCTTTCAAATTTCTTTTTTATATTTGCTAGAGAGATTGCAAACCATGCTGTTCCAGAAACCATTGTTATTGGTATTAACACGAGCGCAAGCAATTCTGTGTCTAAGAAAAATATGGTTGGCAGGATTAGCAAGCTTACAATAATCGATCGTCGTATTGATTTGGCATATTTATCTCTTATCGATTCAAGTGCGATGGCTCTTTCGTTTCCAGATAATTCTATTTTGAAGAATCCTTTGAGGATAACTTTTTCAAGGAATGTGGTTAGTGCCATGTGGCTATTTGTTCGGGTTTAGTTCTTAAATCTTGCGTTCAAAGCAATTACTTGTGCTAACAGAAAGTATTTCAAAACATTCTTAAAACCCTAAATTGGTTATTTTTTCATGCAAATCTCCTCTGAAACAAAATCAAGTGACGGCACTCGTAAATTTCTAATAGAGTTAGATGATAAAAAGAAAATTGAGGCTGTTCTTATTTTTCATAAAAGAACTGTTTGCATTTGCATTTCTTCGCAGGTTGGCTGCGCAATGAAGTGTAGTTTTTGCGCAACTGGACTGATGGGTTTTTCAAGAAATCTAACGAAAGAGGAAATTGTTGGCCAGTTCAATTTATTGCAGTCTGTTTGTGATAGACCAATCACAAACATTGTGTTTATGGGCATGGGCGAGCCTTTGCATAATTATGATAATGTTGTTGATGCAGTGAATGAATTTAGAAAAAGAGAAATTAGCTGGAAAAAAATTACTGTTTCTACTGTTGGCTTGCCTGATAAAATAAAACAATTGGCAAAAGATACACAGTGCTGTTTAGCTCTTTCATTGCATGCCCCGAATGATGAATTACGCTCTAAATTAGTTCCGATTAATCAGCGTTTTCCAATTAGAGAATTATTGGATGCGTGCAAAGAGTTTCCTGTGAAGAACAATTTGCCAGTAATGATTGAATATGTGTTAATTAAGGGAGTTAATGACTCTCAAAAGTGTGCAGAAGAGCTTGCAACTGTTTTGCAGATTCTTCCAAATGTGATGGTTAATATTATTCCTTATAATTCTGTTGCAGGCATTGGGTATGAACGTCCTTCGTTGGCAACAGCAGAAGAATTCAAGCAAATTCTCATAAATGCAGGGTACAAAACAATTATTCGCACAACAAAAGGCGTTGATACGCAGGCTGCATGTGGGATGTTGGCTGTGAAGTAGTTTTTTTCGTAAAGGGAACTTTGAAAAACTATCTTAATTGAGTCAAAGCACTAAAAAAGCAAAGCTTTTTGGTGCGCCAAAAATTTGTAAGACAAATTTTTTAGCGTTCCCTAAGCCAACTTTGAATATCGACGACAAAGATCATAGGGCGTTCACGCCATTCACTAAAAAACTGACTAATTCAAAGTTGCCTAAAAAAAGTTCGTAGCTTTTTAATGTAGATTAATGCAAAGTTTTTTAAAGCAACTTTTTTGTTAACTTTTTTGGTGAGTGAAAAATGTATGGAACTAGAGTGACTGAGCCTTATTTTTTGAAAATTGATGGAAATAAACGAATACTTGTAAACCCTGTTGATGAAGCAAGAATGCGAGCGTTTGAGCGTATTGCCGGCACAGCAAGCGATGTTGGTTGTACGGTATATTCTGAGATGATAAGAGATGGTGAAGGAAGAGAATTATCAGTAGCGTATGGCTTGAAAAATGATTCGAGGGGAACATCAATGGGTGTAGAGCTTGTTCGTGGAGGCAGAGGGTATCTTGTTCGGTCTGTAACTATGAGTGAAGGTATTGTTTTTGAGGCTGATGTTGATGGAGAGCTCAGACAGATCTTGGAGGGCGCACCATCTGTTCCAAAAGGAAGCGCAAGACGTTTATCGCGTAGAATAATTGATATCTATGTAGAAACCGACACGTAAGATTTTTAAATGGTTCATTTCTCTCAAAGTGTATGCCGAAGTAGTGTAGCCTGGTCTAGCACGGAAGCCTGTCGACTATCTGAGCATTGCAAAGGTAAGCAGTTCGCTTTCGACCCGGGTTCAAATCCCGGCTTCGGCGTTTACGAAGTTAATGACGAAAAGAAAAACATTTTTTGTTTTTCTGCTTCGGCGTTTTTCTTGCTTTGCTTTTCCAGAATGCGAATAATTGACGTTTCTTTTCCTTACTACAAATTCACAAATCTTATAAATAGCGCATGATTTCTATTTCATATGATTTGTCACGCATACAAAAGTTTTTTCATTGTTTTGGCTGATAATTGTAGGTTGAATATCATAAATTTACTGAGTAAAGGTCCGCTTACTGTTTCTGATTTATGCACAAAACTTGGTTATGAGCAAAGCAGAGTGAGTCATGGTTTGCGCACGCTTAAAGAACATGGTTTTGTGGTTGGTAAAGTTAAAGGCAAAACAAGAGAATATGCTCTTGAACCAAAATTAATGATTCCGCTTTTGAAAATTATTGATGAGCACGTTGATAAATATCATAAACAAAAGTGCAAGTGTAAATGTATTCGCTGGAGGGATATGGCATGAAAGTCAAAATTTACGTTCCGGAAATTGAATGTGAGAGTTGCGTTAAATTGATTGAAAGAAAATTTAAAGCAGTGCAGGGCATAGAATCATTGAAAGTGCATGATGATTCTGCAGATATAACGTATGATGAATCATTGGTAAAGCCTGAAGTGCTTGTGCAAACAATTAAAGATCTTGGTTTCAGAGCAGATGTTCGTCCGTTTGAAAGAAAAACAATTAAAGAAAGATTAAAAGATTTAAAAGCGAATAAAACTAAATATGAATTAGAACTTAAAGGCATTTCGTATGCGTTTGCAACATTTTTATTGCTTGTTCTTTTGCAAGTAACTGCATACTTTGCATTTCTCAAAAATATTCCAAATTTTATTTCAGTGTATGGCTGGTGGATATTATATTTGGACATTAGCGTTGTTGCGCTTACCGCAGCATTGTGGCATTTCTCTTCATACAAAGCAAAGATTACGTGCATGGTTGGTATGATGGTTGGTATGACCTTTGGCATGCAAACAGGGATGATGTTGGGCGCAGTTATTGGTGCAACAAATGGATTCTTTACAGGGGCGCTTGTTGGAATGATTTTGGGAGTTGCCGTAGGAGCATTTGCAGGAAAGTGTTGTGGAGTGATGGGTATCATGGAAGGTATGATGGCTGGTGTGATGGGCGGCACAATGGGTGCGATGATTTCTGTTATGATGTTATTTGATCATATTCTTTTGTTCATGCCCGTGTTCATTCTTATCAACATAATCATTTTGTTTGGTTTATCGTATATGCTTTTTGAGGAAGTTGTTGAGAACAAGGAAGTAAAAAAAGTGAAGATTGATTTTGCTACGTTTGCTTCAGTATGTGTTATTGTGACTGGAGTTTTGTTTGCAATCATTTTGTACGCGCCAAAATCGTTGGGAGTGGGATTTATATGACTATAAATAAAAAAACTAACAGACAAAATAAAGGATTATTGATAGCAGGCGTAATTATCGTTCTTGCTTTTTTTGTGTATGTTGGAATACAGACGAATACGACAGAACTAATGCCTCAAACAAGCATTTACTCAGGGGATGTGCAGGAAGTCATTTTATCAGTTCAAAATTACGGCTATGTGCTTGCACCATCAACGCTGAATAAAGATATTCGTGTGCGAATGGTTGTTGATATGAGTTCAGTTCAAGGTTGTTTGCGTGATGTAGTTATTCCTGAGTTTGGTGTAAGAAAATTAGTGAGCAATTCAGATAATATTATTGAATTCACGCCAACAAAAACAGGAGAGTTTGATATTTTTTGTTCAATGAAAATGGGAATTGGAAAGTTCGAGGTGGTATGAATGACTCATATAAAATTAAACATAAGCGGCGTGCATTGTAAGAGTTGTAAGATGTTAATAGAAGGTGAACTTGAAGATCTTGGTGCAACAAATATCAAAGTAGTAATTGATGAGTCTGCTCAAAAAGGAACAATTGAGTGTGAAACAAATAAATCAAAAGAGGAAGTTGTCAAAGCCATTGAGGCATTAGGAGAGTACAAAGTAAAATGAAAGCCAAAAAAACTATTTTGATAATTTTATTGCTCGCACTTTCTGCGCTTATTGTTGAAGCAAGACCGCCAATATTGGATGCCAATCTTGTGAATTATCTTCCGATGCCTTCTCAGCCGGGTCAGACTGTTGATGTATTTTTTGAGCTTTCAAATCAGGGAGATCCTACAACAGAAGCGTGGTTTGATGTTGTGGAAGAGTATCCGTTTACAATATTGAAGACTCAGGATAGTGAGCGCGCAGCAAAATTGGGTTCTTTAACAGGAACGCAGCGTTTGCAGTTCCGTGTGCGTATTGCGGATGATGCTCGTGATGGTATTGCTCCGTTGCGTGTGAGGTATGGTAGTAATAGGAATAAGAATGTTTATGCGGAGAAGCAGTTTGATATTAATGTTGTAACTTTTGATTCAAGAATTAGTGTTGATCGTGTTCAGCAGATTCCTGAGGAACTTGTTCCTGGTGAGACTGGTCAGGTCGTTTTAACTTTGATCAATCTTGATGATCGTCCTGTGAAGAATGTTGATGTTGTTCTTGATATGACTGGGACGTATGATTTTAATAAGAATATGAATAATATGATCTCGATGCAGGCAATGATTAATGCGCGCTTGGAAGAAGTTAACATGCAAATATCAAGTGGCAAATCTCCTCTTGGAATGTCTTCTCAAAAATCAACAGGAATGTCAGATAGCGAAAAATCAGTATCATCTGTTAATGCTATGAGTTTCAAAGGTATTGCTCCTGCAGGAACACCAACGCAGAAAAGGATACATTCGTTAGGTCCTGGGCAAATTGTGCAGGTTACGTTTGACGTGCAGGCAATGCCTGATGCAATGCCTAACGTGTACGTGTTGCCTGTTTTTGTTTCATATAATGATGAGGATAATAATCCGTTTAACACGTTTACTGAAGTTCCTGTAACTGTAAACATGCAACCTGATGTTTTGGTGGAGCTTAAGGGCAGTACTTTGCGTTCAGAAGATGTTGCAGGGGATGTAACGGTTGTTGTGGCGAATAGAGGATTGTCTGAATTAAGGTATGTTTCTCTTGAAGTTACAGAAACAGAGGATTTTAAACTATTGACTGCACCAAGTAAGGTGTATCTTGGAACTCTTAAACCAGGAGAATCAGGCGAAGGAACTTTTAAAGTTCTTGCAAAATCAGATGAATTGAATCTTCCAACAACAGTATCTTTCAGAGATTCGTTCAATAAAAAATTCACAAAAGACAAGGAACTCGATTTGGCAATAATTAATAAGAATTATTATAGGGATGTGTCTTTTGAGATGATGTTTGCATGGATTGTTCTTGGTTTGGTCGTGTTTGCTGTAACAATTTATTATGTGAGAAACTTATCAAGGGAAGCAAGATCATGAGACGAGCAGATTTATCTATAGGTGGAATGCACTGTGCAAGCTGTGCTAACGTGTTAACAAAAGCGTTAAAGAAAGTTGATGGTGTTAAAGACGCGAACGTTAATTATGCTACTGAGCAGGCTACTGTTGAGTATGATGAAGGCAAAGCAAAGATTTCTGATCTTGTGCAGGCAGTTGAGAAGAAAGGGTACAAGGCAACTCCTTTGAATCAGGAAGAAGAAAAAAAGGAAGGGGAAAAGAAAGAAGAGGGAAAAAAAATAACTGTTGATGAGAAAATAGAATCTGAAGAATCTCATGTGGAAGCAAAGGCAAAAAAAGTAAATCCTTACGAAATTCGGGAGAAAAGAGAAAAAGAAGAGTTGAGCAAATTAACAAAATTGTTTCATTTGAGTTTGATTTTTTCTATACCTGCGTTGATTATTGGAATGTTTTTCATGCGTGATGGTCTTGGTTATTTTGGTTATTATTTGCCTGGTTCCATGGGTTTGTTGTTTGTTTTGGCAACGCCTGTTCAGTTTATTGTCGGAGCAAGATTTTACAAAAGTGCATGGATTGCGTTGAAAAATGGTTCTGCAAATATGGATACGCTAATAGCTATTGGCACATCTGCTGCTTATTTTTACAGTGTGTTTATTGTCTTTTATGCGATGGAGCCTGAAGGTCAGTATTTTGAAGCAGCAACAACGATTATCACTTTAATTATTCTTGGCAAATTGTTTGAGACTAGAGCGAAGGGCAAAACAAGCGAGGCTATCAAAAAGCTTGTTGGTTTGTCCCCAAAAATTGCAACAGTGATTCGAGCAGGGAAAGAAATGAAAATCGCTATTGATGATGTTAAATTAAATGATATTATTCTTGTTCGACCTGGTGAAAAAATTCCTGTTGATGGTGTAATCACAGAAGGACATTCCAGTATTGATGAGAGTATGATTACTGGCGAGAGTATTCCTGTTGGTAAAAAAACAGGCGATGAAGTTATTGGTGCTACTATTAACAAACATGGAAGTTTCAAGTTTAAGGCAACAAAAATAGGAGAGAATACAACACTGTCAAGAATTGTGAAGCTCATCGAGGATGCACAGGGAACAAAAGCACCAATTCAGCGTTTTGCAGATTTAATTTCTGCATATTTTGTTCCAGTGATTATTGTGATTGCATTAGTTTCTTTTATTGTTTGGACTTTTTTGGAAGGTGTTGGTTTTGGTATTGTGATAGCGGTTGCAATTCTTATCATTGCGTGCCCGTGTGCGCTTGGCCTTGCTACACCTACAGCAATCATGGTTGGTACTGGTAAGGGCGCTCAGCATGGTATTTTGATTAAAGGCGGCGAAGCTTTGGAAACAGCGCACAAGCTCAAGTATGTTTTGTTTGATAAGACTGGCACGATTACAAAAGGTGAGCCTGCGCTTACTGATTTAGTTCCTGCAAAAGGAATAATTAAAGATCATTTGTTGCAGGTTGCTGCGAGTATTGAACAGGGTTCTGAGCATCCGCTTGCAGAAGCAATTGTTGAGCATGCGAAAAAACAAAAAACAACACTGAAGAAAACAAGTGATTTTAAAGCAATTCCCGGTCATGGAATTAGTGCGAAAATTGGCAGTGAAACATATTATTTTGGCAATGCAAAATTGATGAACGAGCACAAAATCAAATTTGATTCATTAAAGAAAAAGATGGAAGAGCTTGAAGGCGAAGGAAAAACTGCAATGTTGCTTTCAACAAAAAAAGAATTTCTTGGTGTTGTTGCAGTTGCTGACGTTATCAAAGATACTTCAAAAGAAGCTGTACAATCTTTGCAAAAGCTCGGTTTGGAAGTGTACATGATTACAGGCGATAATAAGCGTACTGCGCATGCAATTGCGAAACAGGCAGGCATTAAGAACGTGTTTGCAGAAGTACTTCCTGAGGATAAAGCAGGCTACGTTAAAAAGTTGCAAAATAATGGCGAATTTAAAGTTGCAATGGTTGGCGATGGCATTAATGATTCACCTGCACTTGCACAGGCAGATATTGGTATAGCAATGGGTTCTGGCACTGATGTTGCAATGGAAACAGGCAATATTGTATTGATGAAGAATGATTTGCGTGATGTTCCAAAAGCAATTAAACTTAGTAAGCTGACTATGAGAAAGATTAAGCAGAATTTGTTCTGGGCATTTATTTACAATGTGTTAGGTGTCCCTATTGCCGCAGGCGTATTATATTATCCAACAGGAATGTTATTGTCCCCAGTGATCGCAGGTGCGGCAATGGCATTAAGCTCGGTGAGTGTTGTTACAAACTCACTTTTGTTGAAGAAGAAGAGGTTGTAGGAGGCAATAAAATGAAAAAAACAAAAAAGAAAACAAAAGCAAAGAAAAAAAGTGGCGGAAGTTGTTGCGGTATGTAGAGAAAGATAGTTTTATGTATATTGAATTAATAGATGCTTGTAAACTGAGGTGATAAAATGGCAGTACAAAAACTTAGTTGGAAAGGTTTAGCATCAGCGTTTGCTATTTTTTTGGGTGTTTATTTGGCATTTGTTGCATTGTTTGCAATGTTGAACGTGAGCGGTTTATGGTTTAGTCCTGAAATGTTTGGAATGCTGGTTAGCATTTATCCTGGTTTGTCAGCAACGGGAATAGGGGTTTTGGTTGGTTTAATCTGGGGAATTGTTTGCGGAGCTATTTGCGGCGGAATATTTGCAGGCCTTTATAATTGGTGCAGTGGCTGGTGGAATTAAAAAGCTTTATATATATGTATATCTATATATTGTGCATGTCAAAACTGATTAGTATTTCGGATGATGTTTATGAAAAACTAAAGCATTTGAAAGGAGAAGATAGTTATTCTAAAGTTATTAAGATCTTAATAGAAAAAAAACCTAATAAAGAAAAACTGTTGGGGTTCTTTGGCAAGGGAGGCGTTGATGAAAAAAAAGTGCGTGAACTTGCGCCCATGTGGAAAAAATGGTCAGAAAAGTATGTTTAGATTCTGATGTACTTATTGCATTGTTGAATAAAGATGATGCAACAAAAAGGTTAATAGAATCTTTAGATGCAGAGTTTGTTATAACAGCAATTACTTCTTTTGAGGTTTGGTTTGGAAGAAAAAGTGCAGAGCCTGTTTCTGAGATTTTAGAATGGCTTGACGTGTTGGATTTTGATGATGAGTCCTCGCGCATTGCAGCAGATATTTTGAGAGAGCTAAAGAAGAAAGGCAAAATAATCGAAATGCGTGATGTGTTTATTGGTGCTATTTGTGTTAAAAACCAAATTGAACTCTTGACGTATAATGATAAACATTTTGAAAAATTGAAGCAGTTTGGGTTGCGGTTGACAAAGTAAAGAGAATTTTGAAAGATTAATTAAAGTAGATCATAGCTCTGGCTTAAACTCAATTGAGAAAAAAACACACGTGCTGGTCAATGTAGCAAATTGTTGAGTGCATAAATAAAAAGACTAAAACCGAAACATTTATTAAAGTGTACGATTAATTACATTGTATGACGACTATTTTGTTTGATAGCGATAGTCTGATCAAACTCACAAAAGCAGGGGCCAAAGAAGATTTAGTAAATAACTTTAATGCATTCATCACTTTAGAAGTGAAAGAAGAATGCATTGATGAAGGACAAGGCAAACCAGACGCAGTAATAATTAGTCAAAACATAGAGAATAACAAACTGGCGGTTGTCAAAAATGAATGGAAACGAAATGAAATCAGCGGGTTAAAACTCGGCAAGGGAGAAATTTCAGTTTATGCCGCGAGCTGTCAAATTAAGCACGATATTATCTCAAGTGACGATCAAAAATTTTTAAGATTGCTGAATCAGCTTGGCAAAAAAGCAGTTACTTCATCATCACTCATAGTTTTGCTCTATAAAAAGAGAAAAATTAGCAAAGAGCGTGCTTTGCGTCTCTTGGATGGGCTTAAAGAGCACGTGAACGAAATCGAGTATGATCTTTGCAAACACGCTTTGGAGGAAAAATGACAACAATTGCTAAAACCACGAGATTGCCACGGGAATTATTATATAGCGTAGAGTATCGAACAAAGAAAGAGAACATAGACGAGTCTGCGGCATTAAGACAATTGTTGACTTTAGGTATTCAAAGGTATGCCGTTCAATTGTACAAACAAGGTCAAGTTACTTTGCGCGAAGCAGCAAAACTCTGTAGCGTAACATTAAGAGAAATGATAGAAATATTATTAGATCATGGAGTTAAAGGTAACATAAATTACGATATGCAAAAAAAATCGCTGGAAATAATTAAAAGTTTGTGAAAGTAAAATGAAAAAGTACAACACAATAGGGTGGTTTTATGACTATCTTGACTATTTCTCAGAAAAATTTATTCATATCCCTGCAAGAAAGAAACTTTGGTCGCAAGTTAGAGGAAAACTGGAAAATAACGAAAAGCGTATTCTTGATGCTGGTTGTGGTACTGGTGCAAATATGTTGTTTTATCCAAGAGCTGAAATTCATGCAATTGATGCAAGCCATGTGATGTTAAATAGAGCAAAAAAGCGCGCAGAAAAACTACACAAAAAAGTAAAACTTGCGCAGATGGATTTAACAAAAATAACATATCCTTCAAATTATTTTGATGCAATTGTGTGTACGTTTGTTCTTTGTGTAATGCAACCTGAAGTTGAAAAGAAAGCCATTAAGGAGTTGCATCGTGTTTTGAAGAAAAGTGGAAAATTATTTGTGCTTGATTATACTTATTCAAAGAGTTTTTGGAGACGGTTGTTTCAGAAGTTGTTTGCTGAGCCTATTTTTCATTTGTTGTATGGTGTACGTTTAGGAAATCCTACGGTTGCGTTAGTGAGTGAGTTATTTGAAGTGAAAAAGGTTACATTTTTATGGACTGATGTGTTGCGCTTGATTGTTGTTGAGAAAGGAAAGAGACAAAAAAATGAATAAATTTAACATCTTGGCATTAGCAAATACATTCGCTTTGATCGATTTAGTTTTGCATCCATTATTTCGTGTTTGGATTTGGCTCTCTCCAAGTTCATACGAATTTCTAATGAACTTTTTTGTTGCTGGCTTGCACACTGAAGTAGTCCCTGCTTTTGATTTGAGTTGGTTTAATATCATAGTAAGTATGCTTGCTGAAGCGGCAGTGTTTTGGTGCTTAGGAGCGATTGTTGCTTTAGTGTATAATTGGATGGTGAAATGATGTCTTTGATTGAGAGTTATTTTGTCGTCTTTCTACTTCTCCAGCTTGTTCACTCAATTGAAGAAATTACTAACAAATTCAATAAGAAATTTCCGCTCTTCAGAATGAGACTGTCAACGTTCATATTATTTGAGATTTTATTTTTTGGATTTTTCCTGGCAGTCTTTTTAATCTCAGGATTTCCTGCACGAGAACAAATAATGGCATTTTTTAATATTTTAATGTTTGCCAATGGTTCATGGCATTTGGTTTGGTGGGGCATTGAGAAAAAATATGTTCCCGGGTTGTTTACTGCGCCGTTTTTTGTAATATTGTTTTTAATGTTTTACTTTCAAGTGTTGTTTTAAGTGAGTTTGCTTCTTCTCATTACTGCTGAGGATTTTATGATATTTTGCTCAATGGCAATGCGAACATTTAAACTTAAAAGCAGATTGGTTCTGACAAATGACCAAGAAGAGGAAATTGTAATCGGCAAACTGAAGATAATTGTCAAGCCAGTTTGGAAATGGATGTTGGAATAATAAAATATTCTTTGGTCAGCAATACAATATACAAATACTTGGGGCAGTAAAACACTCCTTTCCAATCTCTTAGTATTTCTTTGTAAGTTCTTGTCGTGTTTCCTATTGGCAGTTTTTTAGCACCTTCCGGACTTAATATTGAATCGTAAACATAGACTATTTTTTTCTCATCATCAAATCCCCACAGGCTGATCCAGTGACTAATGAAAAAGCGTCTTAATGGTGAATATTTTCCTGACCAAAAATATCCGTTGCCAACAAGCAGGATAACCGGTTTGTTTTTTCTTAACTCTTGTTTAAGCGCTTCAATTTTTTGTTTATTTGAAAGATCATTTGCACTCTTAATTCGAGCGTTAAATCCATATTTTTCTAAAGTGAAAATCATATCTTTCGGTAACATTCTACCAAATCTTTTCCAATTGTAAGGATGGTATTTCTTTGGGGGTTTTTTGCTATCTTTTCCAAATGCGCTCAGAATTGCTTTGATCGTGTAGCAACCACAGTAACCAAATCTTTGCTGTAAGTATTGTTTTGGTTTGATTTTAAGCAGGTGTTTTATCATTTTAAGTTGTAATCGATAAAAATAAGCACACTGCTCACATCCGAAGTCTCACAACAAAGTGTATCCCTTAAATCCAAAGATTCAAGTTCGTTCTCTATTGCTCAATTCTTCTGTGAACAGTGCAATAAATTAAATTATTCAAACTAATATAAATGTTTTGTTTGATTATTTAGTGATAACACTACGCAAATCTCATTTTAACGATTGCTGATATTATTGATTTTTATTATTCACGCCTAACCATTCGTGCAGTTTGCAGTATCCGATGAAGCTTTCAATCAAAGCTATCCAGCCAATAATGAATACTGCCCAATTCACCCAAACGTATGGATAATTTGGAGCGAGTGGTCCGAGCCACCAAACTGCCAAAACAAATCGCAGAACGCGGTCAAGTTTTCCTAAGTTTTGTTTACACATAGCACACCTCTTTTTTACTTCTTATAAACATTATCATGATGTTCTAGTTTCCAAAAGTAAATCATGTTTTTTTCTTTGTTTACTTTGAATAATAGAACAAAGCTTTTATCAATGTGCACGCGTTTGTATTCTTTTAGGTCGTGCCTGAGGTTTTTGTATGTGTCTATTTCTATGTGTGTTTTGTTTATGATTTCTTTTATTTTTTTGTTCAGAATAAGAATGCGTAGTTTGTCTTTTTTTGCCAGTTTACGTATTAATAGTTTGAGTTCATCTGATAAGTCAAAATCAAACATGAGTTAGACCTCGCACAGTTTGTCTAGCTCCTTAATGCTCATTTTCTTTTTGCCTGTTTTTTCCCATTTTGCGCAGTCCTGTATCATTTTTGTAATGAGTTCTTCTTTTACTTCTTTTTCTACAAATTCTTCTCCGTAAAGGTCTGCAAACTTGTCAAGCGCTTCTGCTTTATCTTTAAGCCCAAATTTCTCTTTTATCACGCCCAGAACGCGACTGGTGTACTCTCCTACTTGTAAACTCATGGAAGTCATTTTAGCTCACCTTAAATCAGTTAATGTAAGTTTAAATTCGTTTATGATATATAAATCTTTTTGTTAAAGAGTGCCTTTTTATTAACTCAAGTTAAAAATTCTTACTTTCTCTTCACATTACAACAATTTTGTTTTTTAACTTCTTTATAATCAAAAAAGGCAGTGAGAAGTAGCACTCCTGCTCCTGAGTAAAATGTGTATTCTGGTAGTTGTTGGTAGCTTGCAATGCCAATGAATGCTGTCACAATTAATGCTATAAAGAAGTATTTGTGTTTTTTGTGTTTTCTCTTGTTTATGTAAAATCCTGCTAGACCGCTGAGAAGCAATGCTGCCGTGATAATGAGAAGCGTGGTTTTTCCCGCGGTAAAGCTTATTCCGAGTGCAGATACTAATGCGCCGAGTGCGGGCAAGCAGGCAGGACAGCCGAATGCGGCGAGCACGCTTCCTGCGCTTCCTAATCCTGAGAGTGCTTTCATTTTGTTCCTCCATGTGCAACAGGGCATTTTCTGTCTCCATAATCGCAAAATACACAGCAGGTTTTTTCTGCTTTGATGATCTCTTGGCAGTTATTGCACTTGTAAAATGTCTGACAACTATTGCTGGGAATATTCATTGGTTGTTTGTGGTCGCATTTTGGGCACGTTACGTTGCCTATGTGTTGATCTTCCATGTGAGCAAACCCCCAATGATTATTCCAAGTATGATTAATCCTGTGTACACAATTCCAAATGTCATAAGCCAAATGGTAATTACGAGTATGAGCAGTATCAAAACTGTTTTTGCTATTTTTCTTTTCCAGTTCCAAATTGAACTGATGAATAGGGTTGCAAAAAGTGAATACAATGGAAAGAATACGTAATCTCCGTATTTGTTTACGGCCGCAATTGCAGTTGTTAACCCAAACAAGCCAAGTAACAAGCTAAGCAATCCAAAACAGCACGCTAAGGAAAAACCTGTTCCAATTCCACTTCCTGTTGTAAGTTTACTCTTCATAGTTGTTTGCCCAGTTCATTAATGGAAGGATTGATTTGTACAAGTTTCTGCCTTGTTTTGTTAGGGCGTATTCTACGCGTGGTGGTTTTTCAATAAAGACTGTGCGTGTGATAAGCTTTTTATTTTCGAGTTCGCTTAATCGTTGTGATAACACTTTTGGGCTGATTTCTTCAAGCTTGTCAAGCAAATGATTGAATCGTAATTGTTTAAAATTGCCTATTGTCACAAGCACAGAAAGCGTCCATTTTTTGCTCAAGAAAAAAGCTGCACATTCTAAGGGTCTTGGACAATAGCCTTGCCCTTTCATTTTGCAGCCAACAGGCATTGTTTGTACGGGTTTTGCTTTCATCAGAGTAGTTAGTATCTTTTAGTAAGTATTTATTACTTTCTAAAAAATCCGAAACATTTAAATATCCATGTACGTTCCAACTAACATAAACTGATAATTTATGTTAATTTGAATGAACACAAATGAATGAGATGATTATTGAGGCTCTTGAAGAGTCAAACAAATGGTGGAAAAGCGAATTCACAATAGATTTTAAACCACGAGAAATTTATGAACAACTAAGTCAATTTATTAACACAAAACAAATAATCGCGCTCACTGGTTTGAGGAGAGTTGGAAAAACTACTTTGCTTTTAAAATTAATTGCAGATAATCTTGACAAATTCGGAGCAAACAATATTTGTTATTTTTCTTTTGATAATTTTAGAAACGCAACCATGAAACAAGTACTAAATTGCTATTCTCAATTAATGAACAAAGATCTTAACACTGAAAAATATTTTTTTCTTTTTGATGAAGTGCAAAAACTAGAAAACTGGGAAGAACAAATAAAAAGAATATATGACAACTTTAAAAATATAAAACTTGCAGTTTCTGGTTCAGAATCTTTATTCATTCGTAAAAAATCAAAGGAAAGCCTTGCAGGAAGATGCTTCGAATTTAAAATAAATCCTTTAACTTTTAAAGAATACTTGCAATTTAAACAACAAAAATTTGAAAATTTTCAATTATACAAAAACGATATTTTAAGAGAATTTAATAATTATCTGATTTCAAGCGGATTTCCTGAATTGATCAATGAAAACAGAGAAACAATTAAAAAATACATTCAGGAAACAGTCATAGAAAAAATAATCTATAGGGATATGCTGCAAATTTTTTCCATAAATAATCCTTCAGCAGTTGAAAGCATATTTAGAATAATTCTCCTGAGTCCTGGCACGATTCTGAATATGGAACAACTGGCTAAAGAGCTTTCTATTTCAAGGCAGTCAGTCTCAAATTATCTTGATTATCTGGAAAAATCATTTCTTATAAAGAAGTTGTATAATTTCTCAAAAAATACAAGAAAAACTCAAAGATCATTAAAAAAATATTATCCAGTCATATTTGCACCAGAATTAGTCGAAAAAAATGAACTAAAAGGAATCGTATTTGAATTAAGCATTATTTTGAATCTTGATGCCGAGTTCTTTTGGAGAGATCAATACAAACACGAAGTTGATGTCATAAAAATAAACAAAGATACAAATACAATATTGCCTATTGAAATCAAATATGCAAAACAAGATTATGGCGGACTGGTTGCTTTTTTAAAAAGATTCAAATTAAAAGAAGGCATTCTAATTAGTTATGATAAAAAAGAAACCATAAAATTGAGTGATTTAAAAATAAAAGTGATGCCTTTTTACGAAGCCATTTTAAATTCTTCCATGTGATTACTCCTCCAATTCCTCCTGCGTATAATAGTTTTTTATCTTCTTTCTTCATTTTTGATGCTCCTCTGCTACTGGGCATTTACGATCTCCATAATCGCAAAATACACAACAGCTTTTTTTTGCTGATATGATCTTGCCACACCTTTCACACTTGTAAAATGCCTGACATGAAGAAGTGGGTATTTCCATTGGCTGTTTATGTCCGCATTTAGGGCAAGTTACATTTCCAATTAATTTTTCTTCTTTATTATCTTTAGTTAACTTTGAATTATTCAGTTTTTTGGTGAATGGCGGTGCGCCCCTGTAAATTTTATCGTCGAAATTCAAAGTTAGCTTAGGGAACTTTGACTCAATTAAGATATTTTTAAAGTTCCCTTTAGTATCACAACCATCAGTCACTTTCCAATTACCTCGCAACATTCAAGTCTTTTCTTGTATTTCTTGATGTGTTTATCAAACAAATCAACAATAGGGATGATTGTTTCAGGATCTAATTCATATTTTCTGAAATTACCACTTGGTGTAGCTTTTACAAAACCGCAGTTTTCCAAACACTTGAGATTATGAGATACTCTGCTCTGCTCAAATCCAGTTTTATTGCATATTTCTGTTACTGTAAGCGGTTTTTTTTCCAATAATTGAATAATCTCCAATCTTGTGTGATTTGAAAATGCTTTAAAGAATAATCTATGTAAATTGTCTGTTCTTTGAATCTCTAATGACTTCAACATATGATAAAGTTATCATATAGTTTATTTAAAACTTTCGATTCAAAACAAAGACTTGCCCAGAATGAAGAACTATTAAAAGAAGCAAAGCAAGAAAGAGAACAAGCGCAAGAAACACTTGACGAAATTATCAAAAAGGTTGAAGAACAGAAAAGAAAGCAAAACTCAACACAAGCACAAACCGTAGCCAGTGAAAAAGTTCAGCGCCTAAACGAGCAGCAATTACGAAGCAACACATTCGCACAAGGCATAGAGGCATTCGTACAAGGACTCTATAACGGAACAACTGTTGATTGCACGCTTACTGAACGATACATCACAGATGACTTCTCAAAAGTCGCAGAAGTCTATAAAGTACAAATACTAAAGTACAAATACAAGGAACAAATCATTTTATGCACGTTTGGCTTGAGAAAACAATAGAAGAACAAGCATTTAAAGATGTGCTGAACATTAATCCCGCACTTGTTGACATTCTTGGCATCTCTTTTTTTGATGTTTCATATAAACAGCAAGATCGCATCAAAGATGTGTTGAAACTCGCAATACGATTAGGAACTGTTGACAACTTACGAGATGTAAGTGAATTTGTCCAACTCGTCAAAGCATATCAACAAGGAAACGATCCGTTATCAAACTATAGCAAATCTGAAAGCATACCAGACTGGGAAAAAGACTTATGCGAAGAGGCACGTGCTATTGCAGAGGTTCTGAATAAAGGTGTTGGTAAAGAAATAACACCAAAAAAACTCCACACAACAACCACAGAAGGGGACCGGTTTGATGCATACTTTAATGACCATATTGGAGATCACACACGCACTGTTTTTAATGATCACTTGAACGCGACACAAAAAACAGCAAAAGATGACATCCCTAAAGACGCACAACGCAAAATGAATCGCGTGAAGGAAACACTGGAGCAAAAAATACCAGCAGACGTGCAAGAAAAAGAAATACCACCCTTCATTAAGCCAGAACTCATAATTCCTGCATCTTGAACCTGTTCAAATTCATAACTCTTTTATAATCTCTTTTGTGGTTTGCTCGTATGAGGGAGCAGGGGTTTTTGTGGTTTTTCGTGCTATTGCTTGTCATGTCTGTTTCTGCAACTGCTACTTCACATTACACGTTTGAGCATGCTGAAGAAATGCGCACTTCTGGAAGAATAGAATGGAGAGATTATGGTTCTGATGCGTTTAATGAAGCAATTAAAAAAAACAAGCCAATTTTCTTGCTTCTCACCGCTCCAAGTTGGTGTTATTGGTGTCACGTGTATACAAGTGATGATTACATTTACCATCAAGATGTTTATCCAACAATAAATGAAAAATTTATCCCGATATACGTTGATGCAGATAAAAGACAGGATTTGACAAGAAAATATCTTGAAGGTGGCTGGCCATCAACAACAATACTCACGCCAAGTAGAGAACGGTTATTTGGATATTCCGGACCAAGACCCATACAAAACATGCTTGTGAATATGAAACAAGCAGTTGATCATGTCAACAATAATGGGTTTGCAACAGAGCTTGCGTATGAGTACAAAAAAGAAACTCCTGTTATTCCATCAGAAAATCAATTAACCAATCTCGTTAATGGTTATTCCTATCATACACTTCAAGTTTATGATTCTACTCACGGCGGTTTTGGGACAGGACAAAAATTTCCACAGGGCAAAGCGTTAGGTTTTGCTTTAGAAACGTATGAATTAACAGAAAATGAACAGTTTTTAACGTTAGTACAAAACACACTGCAAAATCAATACACTAAAGTTGAAGAAATAGAAACGAATTACAACCTCTTTGATCCAGTTGAGGGTGGCTTTCACAGGTACGGAACGCAGCGCGATTGGACTCCTCCGCATTATGAGAAAATGTTGTATGATAACGTAAAATTATTGAAAACGTATAGTCACTTGCTGACTCTTGATCCTGATAATCAACTTGCAAAAGAAGTTGTTGAGAAAACAAACACGTACATTCAAACCAATTGGTATGATGAAAAGAGCGGAGGTTTTTACGGCAACACGGACGTGCATGGAGAGAATGAATATTATGGAAAAAATCCCCGACCAGCAGAGAAGCCAAGAGTTGAAAAAACAAAATATGCTGAGTGGAATGCAGAAGCAATCGTAACGTATTTGTATTTGTGGCAGGAAACAGGCAAATATGAATATAAAGAAATGGCAAAAAAATCTCTTGATTTTTTCTCACAACACATGGTTGATGAATTTGGAGCGTATCACTATTACAAACAAGATGGAAGTAAAGGCGTGCAGGGAAGTTTATTAGATAACGCACATCTTTTACTTGTATTTATAGAAGGGCATGATTTGTTGGAAGATGGAGAATATCTGCAAACTGCCCGGAAGATTGCAACTTATAGTTTGGAAAACTTGTATGATTGGAATAGTGGAGGGTTTTTTGAGCGCAACAGTCCTGATACTGAATTATACGCTCCTGGAGAGAATATTGATCTCTCAAAGCCAACAGAAGAAAATGGAGTTATTGCTTATGCTTTATTAAAACTCTATACGCAAACAGGTGATGTATCATATTTGAATGCCGGCATTAAAACATTAGGTAGCAAAATCTCAGAAGCTGGGGGGCTTGATAGAGGATATTATATTATGAAAGCTGCACAGTTCGCTTCTCAGTCAAATCTTGTTGCAGAATACAATTCTAAAAAAACAAATATTGAGAATATTGAGCAAAAACAACTGCAAACTTTTTGGGTGAATAATTTTGTTAATGATAAAGTGTCAAATCAGGCAACAGAATTTGTTGCGAGTGAGGAAGGTTTGAACAGTTTTGATAACTCTATCTTTCTTTTGTTGTTCGTTGCGTTTTTTGCAGGGTTATTATCATTTATTTCACCGTGTACATTACCTATTTTACCAGCGTACATTGCGTACACGTTTGAAGCGTCAAAGAAAAATGTAAAAGGCATGTCTCTTGCATTCTTTTTTGGTCTTGCCCTGGTGTTTTCTTTGCTTGGTATGAGTGCAACCTTTGTAGGGAACTTCTTTAAAACACACCTTACAGTTTTTTCACAAGTTGCAGGCATTCTGCTTGTCTTGTTCGGAGTGTACATTTTGCTTGGGAAAGGCTTTTCCGGATTGCATATTAAGCAAAACAAACCAACAACGTACACAAGTGCGTTTTTGTTTGGTGGAATTTTTGGGCTTTCCTGGACTCCGTGCATTGGTCCTATACTTGTTGCAATCTTATTATTAGCTTCGACAGCAAGTTCAACACTCACAGGAGGCATTTTATTGTTTGCGTACGCAATAGGGCTTGCACTACCACTCATACTGTTTTCAACATACTTAAGCAAACTTAACAAAACAAGCAAGCTCTGGAAGATAATCAAAGGAAAAGAACTGTATTTTTCTTTGGGTAAACGAACGTACACAATTCATACCACGTCACTCATATCAGGACTCTTATTCATAACAATTGGTTATCTCATCTTTTCAGGAACGCTTACCGTGTTCAACCAGTACGTAGGAACATCAACATTTCAAAAAATAATATTTGCAGTAGAAGAATGGCTACTTGAACTGGTAAAATAAAGAAATGCATAAATTTTATAAACAAAACTCCCAATTAATCGTGTATGGTATCAGCAAAACAAAAAGGGTTGTTTGTTTTACGCCTTGGTTTGGGTGTTTTCTTGTTGCTTTGGGCAATTGACAAGCTTGTTGCGAGTGATAAAACCGTTAAGATTTTTGAAATGTTCTATAAACTTCCAATAGGAGGAAGTGTTCCATATATCATTGGCGGACTTGAATTAATACTTGCTCTTGCCATTATTATTGGCTTATGGAAGAGGTTCTCTTACGGTATAGGATTGCTCTTACATTTTATTTCAACTGCATCAACTTGGAAACAATTACTAAACCCTTTTGGTCAGAATCATTTGTTTATTGCTGCACTGCCTGTACTTGCAGGATTTATCGCACTCTACTTATTGCGTGATGAAGATACATGGTTAGCAGTAAGCAAGAAAAAGAATAAGAGATGAACTTTGATGTGCGAGTTTTTCACAAAGGTTAAACAGATTGTAAACACTCAGTCAAGTAGTTTTTTGAGTTTTTTCACTTCTTGGATGTCCGCATCATATTTTTTCTCTGCGAATACACCTTTGAAGCTGTTGATAAAGTTTGGTTCTTCTATGAGTTGAAGTAGTTTCTTGATGTTTTCTCTTACAATTTCTTTTTTTCCTCTCCAAATAATTTTTTTTATGAGTTGGTGATCGAGGTTTTTACATATGGCTACGATGTCTCGAAAATCAGTAAGCCTGCCGGAGTGAAGTTTTAATATGACAAGTATTGATCGGTCAGGAACAAGAACTGTTGTTTCTTTTTCAGTACCGAGTATCTTTCTTTGTTTTGAGTGCTTTTTTAATTCTTCTAAGTTAAATGATGCGTTTGTTGTTCGTGAGCCAACTCCGTTAATCAGTAAATCAATGCTGATAGAGAGTTCTTCTTTTGTTTCGTAGCGGATAAATTCCGGAGCGTACACATGATCAAGATATTTCATTATTGTTTTCTTAAAGTTCATTTTCTCTAGAAGCTTTGCAAATGTTTCCTTGTCTTCTTTTCTGATTACGAGATCTGCATCTATGGAAAAACGGTGCTTGTATGCACTCACTGCATAACCACCAATCACAACGAAATTGAGTTTTTGTTCTACAAAAAAGTTAAGCACTTCAAAAATCTTATTTTCTCTGTTCGTGAATTTTTCAAACATTTGTTACAACCTCTTTGTATTTGACTGTTTTCTTCTTACCGTATTGTTGTTCTATCATCTCAATTGCAGGTAAAAAGTTGTACTTGTTTTCTTGCATGAATTGCATTGTTTCGTCCAAAGAATCAACTGGAATGTCATCGATTATTGCCTTTTCTATCACATCAACGTACGTAACAGAATAAAAAACATTGTTTTTACTTGTTATTCCTAATTTGTTGCAATAATATTCAAATATTTTTTTATTTTTTTTTACAACCTTGATAAAGATAGGATAGTGGTTTTGTGATCTGGCTATATTGTACCCTCCTCGCGTCCACAAAAACACTGCATCCGTCTTTGTAAACGAGTACTGTATTCCGAATAAACTCAATATTTCATAATGGAACCGAACATTTTTAGAAAAAACAGAATGTATGTATGTGATTGTTTCCTTGTAAAATCTTGCGTGCTCCTGTAAAAATGCGTTCTTGCGTGTTAAACAAAAAACATCCCTTTTTTCCAACTCTTTCACCCATTTATACGTCCACCCGTAACTCAATCCAATACGCTGCGCAATCGCATTAATAGAATCAACAGGTCTTGAAGCTACAATAATCTTCATAATGTGTTCGTTCATCGTGTCCAGAATCATATTATCACTATAATGATAAGTTATATTTAAATGTTTCTACGTATCACACCAAAATCACAGACTCAGATTAATATCACACTTCAACAGAATCTTTATAAAGAATGCTACTTCACTTTTCTCATAAAAAAGAGGTCGCATGAGTGTTTCATTCACATACAGAGATGCAAGAATATCGCAGACAAAACTTCACACTACAGTTAACAGGCTCATTCCTGAAATTAAGCGCGTTCAGAAAGCAAGTTATAATAATGAATATGCAAGCGTGTTTCTTCCGCAGGATAAAAAGCAAATAAGAATAATTAAAACTCTTATTAAAGAAAAAAACAAGTTCAAACCAGCTCTTATTGTTGTGATTGGTATTGGCGGGAGCAATCTTGGAACAATTGCAGTGCAGGAAGCACTTCTTGGGAAAGCATACAATTTACACAATAGTCCGAGAGTGTTGTATGCAGATGCTGTTGATCCTGATGAATTGTTTATTATTGAAACAGAAATGCGCCTGCAATTAAAAAAAAGAAAAAACGTTTTGTTGGTTGCTGTAAGTAAAAGTGGGCATACTACTGAAACAATTGCAAATTTTGAAATTTTTTGGCAAATCCTGAAAAAGTACAAAAAAGACGCGCACAAACATGTTGTTGTGATTACAGACAAGAACAGCTATTTGTGGACTCTAGCCCATGAAAGCGCGTTTTCAACGCTGGAAATTCCATTACACGTTGGTGGTCGTTACAGTGTTCTTTCACCTGTTGGCTTGTTCCCTTTTTGCATGCTGGGAATTAACATTGACGCTTTGCTCAATGGTGCGGATTTGATGAGAAGAAAATGTGTTTCGACAAACATAAAACAAAATCCTGCCGCAATCGGTGCAAGCATCATTTATTTGCATAACAAACATGGAAGAAACATATATGATCATTTTCTCTTTGCAACTGACTTGGAAAGCGTTGGCAAATGGTACAGACAACTCATGGGAGAAAGCATCGGAAAAAAGAAAAACAAAAAAGGAAAAATTGTAAACGCAGGAATAACACCAACAGTCAGCATCGGAAGCGTTGATTTACATAGCATGGCACAATTATACTTGGGAGGTCCACAAGATAAGTTAACAAACTTTGTCACAACACAATTTAATCACAATTATTCAGTGCCTAATTACAAAGAGTATGATGTGCTTGTTTCAGACTTGCAAAAAAAGCCACTGCGTAAGATTATGAGCGCAATTATTCAAGGTGTACAAATAGCGTACCAAAAAAATAAACGGCCATACACAGAAACAACACTCACCAGAAAAGACGAAGAATCAGTTGGTGCGTTTTTGCAGTTGAAAATGATCGAAATGATGTATATTGCGTTTTTATTGGATGTGAACCCGTTTGACCAGCCAAGTGTTGAAATGTACAAAAAAGAAACAAGGAGGTTGCTCCATGAATAACTGCACGTTTATCATCATGGGAGCAACAGGAGACTTAGCAAAACGAAAGCTCATCCCTGCAATTTACAATTTGATTGTAAAAAATAAGATAAACAAGTGTGCAATCGTTGGCGTTGCGCGATCTGAACAAAAAAGCAAAGCATTGCTTAATCTTTCAAAACCATTTATTAAAAGAAAAGAAAAAAGTGTTTTAAACAAATTGGAAAAAGCGTTTCATTACATTTCAATTGATTTTAACGATTTTTCAGAATACAAGAAAATTGTGCATACGTTAGATGAAGTGGAAAAAAAGCAAGGCTTGTCTGGAAATCGTTTATTTTATCTCGCTACGCTTCCTGAACAGTTTGACAGCATTACAAAACATCTTTCGAAAAGTAATCTTACGAAAACCAAAGGCTGGTCTCGTGTCGTGTATGAAAAACCTTTTGGTAATGATTTGAAGTCCGCAAAAAAAATAAACAAGTGTATCCAACGAGTGTTTAAAGAAGATCAAGTGTACCGTGTTGATCATTATCTAAGTAAAGAAATTGTTGAAAACATCGTATTTATACGTTTTGCTAACACTGTTTTTGAACCTTTGTGGAACAGAAAATATGTTGATAACGTACAAATTGTTCTTTCTGAAAAACTCGGTGTTGAAAAACGAGGGAATTTTTACGATAAAACAGGAGCATTACGTGATGTTGTACAAAATCACCTGCTTCAATTACTAGCATTAACCGCAATGGAAGAGCCTGAAAGATTGAGCGCAGATAATATACGAGATGAGAAAGCACGAATTCTCAAAAAAGTAAAAACAAAAGATGTTTTGCTGGGACAATATGAACAGTACACAAAAGAATCAAATGTCGAAAAAAATTCCCGAACAGAAACATTTGCAGCATTGCACCTTGAAATTAATAATACGAGATGGAAAGGTGTTCCTTTTTTTTTGAAAACAGGAAAAAAGCTTGAAAAAAACCAAGTTAGTATACTGATCCAGTTTAAAAGACCGAAATGCTTGCTTGATCCTTGCCCTGAAGCTACCAATCGTTTAGAAATTCGTATCCAACCAGATCTTGGTTTTGCTATCGAATTAAATGCTAAATCTCCTGGTGAAAGCAAAACCATGCCTGTAAAAATGAATTTTTGTCACAGTTGCTTATTCGCAGCAAACACACCAAGCGCGTATGAAACAGTCTTACAAGCAGTTATTAACGGTGACCAATCGCGTTTTGTACGTAATGATGAAATAGAATATCAATGGAAGGCAATAGATAGAATCAAATCAAAAAAACATAACGTTCACACGTACAAACAAGGCTCAGACGGTCCTAAAGCACTGGAAAAATTTACTAAACAACATAACATGAGGTGGAATGTATGAACATGGGATTCATAGGTCTTGGAAGAATGGGATCTAACATGGTATTGAACTTGCTGGAACACAAACATAGAATTATCGGATTTAACAGGTCACCAGAACCAACAAGAAAACTTGCAAAAAAAGGTCTTATTCCAGCTTATTCGTTTGAAGAACTAATGAGCAAACTACCAAAGCGAAAAATTATTTGGCTCATGATTTCTGCAGGCAAACCAGTTGATGATACATTAAAAAAACTCGTTTCATTATTAAATAAAGATGATGTTGTCATTGATGGAGGCAACTCCTATTTCAAAGATTCTATGCAGCGTTATAAAAACCTGAAAAAGAAAGGCATTCATTATCTTGACTGCGGAACGTCTGGCGGAATTGAAGGTGCAAGATACGGCGCGTGTATGATGATTGGTGGCAATAAAAAAGTATTCAAAACAGTTGAAAAACTTTTCAAAGATATGTGTGTAAAAAATGGATATGGGTACATGGGAACATCTGGTGCAGGGCATTTTGTTAAAATGGTTCACAATGGCATAGAATATGGGATGATGGGTGCGATTAATGAAGGATTTTTAGCAGTAGAAAAACATGCACCAACGTTTGGAACTGATCTGAAACAAGTATGTAAAGTCTACGCACATGGAAGTATCGTAGAAAGTCGTTTAATGAGTTGGTTATGGGATGCGTTCCAACGCAAAGATTACCTTGAACAAATTGCTTGTCAGGTTCCAAAAGGAGAAACAGAAAAAGAAATGCAAAAACTGGAAAAACTTGCAGAGATGAAGGTTTTGCATGAAGCAAGAATGATGCGCCAACGTTCGAGAAAGAAAAAAGGCTGCGCACAGCTAATTGCAACAATGCGAAACGAGTTTGGAGGGCACGCTGTTAAGAAAAAATGAAAATCATTGATATATCTATGACATTGCACAATAAGATGATTGTGTATCCTGGAAACAAAGCATTCAAGCAAAAACCAATCAAAGCAAAAAAAGATGCTACAAGTTTTAGCTCAGAACTGCATATGGGATCACACACAGGAACGCATATTGATGCTCCAAAACATGTCAGAAAAAGAGGACAAGGCGTTGATAAAGTAGCTCTTGATTATTGTGTTGGTCCTTGCCAAGTAATTGATGCAACTGAAGTTCCGTTTGGAAAGGGTGTTTGCGCTAGTTGTTTATCAAAAAAGAAAATCACAGAAAAAATTGTATTGTTAAAAACAAAAAACAGCACGCGTAAAAGCAAGACGTTCAATAAAAAATTCGTTTACTTAACAGAAGACGGCGCAGCATACTTGCAAAAGAAAGGTGTGAAAACAGTTGGCATTGATTATTTGAGTATTCAAAAATTTCATCAAGGCTATTGTGCAGCACATTGCGAATTATTAAACAAGAATTGCATAATTTTTGAAGGGTTAGATCTGTTAAATACAAAATCCGGAAAGTACACGTTTGTCGGTTTGCCGCTTAAAATAAAGAAAGGGGATGGCGCTCCTGCACGCGTAATACTCATAAAAAATGAATAAAGAACAAAAATTACAAGTTGCACTGTTTGATCTTGATGGAACACTTGCAAACACACCTGAAATAAGCCTGCAAACATGGAATGTGCTTCTTAAAAAGTACAAGCCAAACGCAAAACTAACAACAAATGAATATAAACAAGTTTTTGGTAAAGGATCAATTCACACAGCATCAACAATTGTTTCAAAATACAATCTTCCTGTAACTCCTAAGGCGTTCGTCAAAGAAAAAAGAAAAATGTACAAAATATTATTGCCAAAAACAAAAATAATGTTGGGCGTAAAAAAATTTATTCAACACATTAAACCAACTGTTAAAATAGGCTTGGTAAGCAATAGCTTAAAGAAAGAAGTAAAACTTGTTTTAGACGCAATCAAAATGGAAGATGTTTTTGAGCATCAAGTAACAATAGATGATGTTTGTTGCTTAAAGCCCGCCCCGGACATGTACGAAAAAGCTCTTGCATACTTCAGTCAAAAACCAACACAGTGTATTGCATTCGAGGATTCAACAAGTGGCATTGCCGCAGCAAAACTAGCAGGAATTTTCACAGTAGCCGTGCCAAACAAGTACACAAAAAACCAGGATTTTTCCCTTGCAGACCAAAAAATAACGTCATGGAATATCACATTAAAACAATTGGAAAAAAGCGTGGCAAAAAAGAGGGCGAATAAATGATACTAACTTGGTTTATTATCGGAGAAACATTTGACGTTGTTGGCAAAATTCTGATAGGCATTGCTGTTTTACTTGTTCATAAACGTGTTATGAAAGAACACAAAATTGATGTGGTCGTTTTGAAGGAGATGCACCACGAACAAGTATTGGCGTTCATAGGCATATTTTTAATTATCGTCGGGTATATTTTTCACATTATGTGAAGTCTTGTTTGAATCTTTTCTCATCAAACGCAAAGCTCTTTCCTAAAAACTCAAGTAATTTTTTTGCATCATCTTCAGCATTTTTTAAGCAAATACTTGCTCCGGGAGATGGTGTAATATTGAACAAAATATTATCTCCAGTAAGCTTTGCAGTGCCCATTTGCAACCACTTCGTATCCTTATTCACCACTTGAGGACGTATGCCTCCAATACCTTTTGCAAACATTAAATCTCTTGCTCGCATTGTGGGAATAATCTTTTGCACGCTTTTCACATAAAAATATTTACCTACGAGTGGAAGTTCATATATTGTTTCTTTAAGCATGTATTTGAAGAGTATAGGATCAAAAGTGATTCTGAATACGCTCAAAATTGTTTTCAAATCAAAATCTGCCGTTTTAAGATAATCAAAAAACGTCCACCAATTGTATCTTTCTAATAACGGCATTGCTTTTGCGATTGGCCCAAAGCGGGTTTTTTCTGGTCCCATGACATCTGGGTCGCCGTGTATTGCAGCAAATGGAAGCTTTGGCTTTTGAAGTGTGTACACTTTTCCGTTAAGTACTTGTGGTGCGAAGTAAAATCTACCGGAAACAGGCAAGACCGAGTAGTTGAGTCCGTACCCGAGCTGTTTTGCAAACAACAGGCTATGTGCTCCTGCAGTAACAGCAACAGCTGGCGCGTGAAGTGTTTTATTTTTGAGTTGTACATCATGGCCTTTTTTCTTTTTTGTAATTTGCAAAACTTTTTTACCAAGAAACACGTCAATGTGCTTGTTTGTTTTCTTTGCGTGTTTTACAAAGGATTCTGAGAGTTTGCCATAATTAATTGTGTACCCATTTGGTGAAAATAAGGCTAAAAGTGCTTGGCTTGAATCTCGTCCTTCAACAATTTTGGGTTCAATTTTTTCAAGTTCTTTCCTGCCAACCTTTTTCAGCTCAGGAAACAACTTTTTGAATTCAGTATACCTTTTTTCGAGTTGTACGACTTCTTCTTCACCAACTGCGAGAACCATTTTATGATATTTCTTGTACAATGGCTCTTTTTTACCAATAGTTTCAACATATTTCTTTACAAGGTTTGCGGCTTTACTCACTTTCGCTGCTTTTTCAACAGTGTAGTTTGTTTCAATATCACCAAAATGCAACGTCTGAGAATTATTCGTATGTTTTGAATTCACCTGCGCAAGCTTATCATACTTCTCAACCAACGCAATTCGTTTTACATTTGTGTACATACTGAGTACGTACAACAAGGCAGTACCGCTTACACCACCACCAATGATAACTATATCATATTCATTGTTCATACAGACAGAAAATGCGTTTATTGTTACAAAACTCTCCTTTAAGGCTTAAACTAAAGGTTTAACTAGCGAAAAAGCCATAATCGTACACAAAATAGTAAAGGGAACTTTGCAAAAGTCTGCTTGCGGACTTTATTTTGCCATTTTCAAAAGAGAGAACTTTAGAAAAACGCAACGAAGTGGAGTTTTTCAAAGTTCTCTAAAACAAGCCAGTAAAGCAAGCACTACATTACATAAAGCATGTATGGAAAAAGCTTTATTAAACATCATATTTATATACGTTTAATAGAAGTATAACAAAGAGGTTGAGAGGTGACACGATTTTTTGTATTAGGAAACGGAAACATGCTCGTGTGCATGGATGAACACGCACAAATACGAGACTTCTATTACCCACATGTTGGGCAGGAAAATCACGTCCAAGGAGAAACGCACCGCTTTGGAATTTGGATCGATGGCAATTTTTCATGGTTCTCAGATAATCAGTGGAAAAAAGAAATTAGTTATAAAAAAGAAAACTTGACTACAAATATTACTGCTAAGCATACTGACTTGCCGATTAGTTTAACCATTAACGATGCAGTACACCATAAAAAAAATATTTATTTGCGCAAGGTTGTTGTCTCGAATAAAAGTTCTGATACAAAAAATGTTCGCTTATTCTTTCATCAAACCTTTCGTATTTCTGGGGGAACAATTGGGGATACTGTTTTTTATGATCCAAAAAATAAAGCAGTCATCAGTTATAAAGGAAAGCGCTACTTTTTTATGAATGCGCAAACAGGGAAAAACGGTATTGCTGATTATGCTGTTGGGCTTGCCGGTGAGTACGGAAAACAAGGAACGTTTATTGATGCAGAAGATGGTGTGTTGAGCAAAAACGCAATAGATCATGGTTTGGTTGATTCAACAATAGCTTTGCATATGAAGCTCAAGCCAAAATCGCAAAAAACAAGCTATTACTGGATTGTTGTTGGAGAAAAATTTAGCGAGGTGTGTGAGCTTAACGCGTTTGTAAAACAAACAACACCGCAAAAAATAATGCAGGAAACAGATACTTATTGGAAAAGTTGGGTGAATACAACACAATTCACGTTTATGGGCTTGCCTGAAGAAGTTAAGGATTTGTTTAAACGCTCTTTACTCATTATTAGAACACAAACGGATAATTGCGGGGCGATTATTGCAGCGAATGATTCTGACATGCTGAAGTTTAAGAAAGACACGTATAGTTATATGTGGCCACGGGACGGAACCCTGATATCAAGAGCTCTTGACAGAGCAGGATATAAAGATATAACTGAACGCTTTTTCAAATTTTGCAATGCAGTGATTACTCCAAACGGATATTTGCTTCATAAATATCGCCCAGACAAGTCTGTTGGAAGTAGTTGGCACCCTTGGGTAAAAAACGGAAAAGCACAACTGCCAATTCAGGAAGATGAAACCGCTCTTGTTCTATATGCGCTTTGGAAACATTACTTAAGTCACAAAGATAAAAAGTTCATTAAAGAATTGCATGAATCGTTCATTAGAAAAGCAGCAGATTTTCTTGTATCATACAGAGATGCTAAAACAAAACTTCCTCGAGAAAGTTATGATTTGTGGGAAGAAAAAAGAGGTATTCATACGTTTACGTGTGCTACTGTGTATGCAGGGCTTATGGCAGCAGCACAATTTGAATCACTTTTTGGAAATAAAACACGCAAACAAAAATATGAACGAGCAGCACATGAAATAAAGCAGGCAATTCTCAAATATTTGTATGACTCACAAGAAAAACGATTTATCAAAGGAATTTACTATGATGATCAGAACAAACTTCAAAAAGACAAAACAATAGACTTCAGCACTGCATTTTCCATATTTGAATTCAAAATCTTACCCGTCACTGATGAGCGAGTAACAACTACTGTTGAAATAACTAGACAAAAACTCGCATGCAACACGCCCGTAGGGGGTTATGCACGATACGAAGGGGACCAGTATTACCGCATTAGCAACGAAACGCCGGGCAATCCATGGTTTATTACAACAATTTGGCTTGCAGATTATTATATTACAAAAGCGCAATTTAAAAAAGATTTTGCACCTGCAATTGAATTGCTTTCCTGGGTTGCAAATCACGCCTTATCTACTGGCGTGCTTGCAGAACAGCTTAACCCGTACAATGGAGAACCATTATCTGTTGCACCTTTAACATGGAGTCATGCTGCGTTTGTTATTGCCGTACTCAAATACCTTGAAAGGCTGGATGAACTGGGAATTTGTACAAAAGTGTGCAACCCTCAAAAAATACTTAGGGAAGTGTAAGAAATGAATGTGTTAATGTTTGGTTGGGAATTTCCACCCAATAACAGCGGAGGCTTGGGAACTGCCTGTCAAGGACTCACTAAAGCGCTCTCAAAACAAAACACAAACATTATTTTTGTGCTTCCAAAAGAAAAACCTCCAAACACAGAACATTGCATTTTTGTGAGTACGAACACAAACGTTAATGTGCGTTATCTTGATTCTCCACTCTTGCCTTACATAACATCAAAAGGATATGAGAAATTACGAAAACAAAACACATCGTATGGAACAACACTTTTTGAAGAAGTGCATCGTTACGCTGAGCTTGCAAAACAAATTGCAGAAAACAACAAGTACGAGGTTATCCATGCACATGACTGGTTAACATATCTTGCGGGTATCAATGCAAAAAAGGTAAGTAACAAACCATTAATAGTGCACGTTCACGCAACTGAATATGATCGGACTGGAGGCAACGGTATTAATGAACAGGTTTATGAAATAGAAAAACAAGGCATGGAAGAGGCAGACAAGGTTATTGCTGTTAGTGAATACACAAAAAATATTGTTGTTTCTAAGTACGGAATAGTTTCTGACAAAATAGTTGTTGTTCATAACGGAACAGAAATGGAACAGCATCAAATTAACAAAACAACTGAAAAATTGGTGTTGTCGCTTGGCAGACTTACACTTCAAAAAGGAGTAGATTATTTTATTTACGCGGCAAAACGCGTATTAGACTTGAGAAATGATGTAACATTTATTGTTGCCGGCTCAGGAGACATGGAACACGCACTTATTGAAAAAGCAGCAGAGTTAGGAATTGCGCACAAGGTTTTGTTTGCAGGATTTTTAAGAGGGCAACAAATTACTGAGATGTATTCTCGTGCAAGCGTGTACGTCATGCCGAGTGTTTCAGAACCGTTTGGCATTGTAGCATTAGAAGCGATCAAGCACCATACGCCTGTTATTATTTCAAAGCAGTCAGGAGTTTCAGAACTTCTTAACCACTGTCTTACAGTTGATTTTTGGGATGTTGACGAGCTTGCGAACAAAATTGTTGCAGTACTTGATTACTCTGTACTCGCAGAGGAGCTTCGTAAAAACAGCGTAGAAGAATCAAAACAATACACTTGGGAACCTGCGGCAAAAAAGTGTCTTGCTCTTTATCAAGAGGTAAGATCATGGTAAGTGTATGTTTTTATTTTCAGGTTCATCAACCAAAAAGACTTCAAAAATATTCGGTTTTTGATATAGGAACAAATAAATCATATTTTGATGATACAAAAAACAAAACAGTACTTGAGAAGGTAGCGCAAAAATGTTACCTTCCGGCGAATAGATTGTTGTTGCAACTTCTTAAGAAGTATCCTGAGTTTAAAGTAAGTTATAGCTTCTCGGGAATTGTCTTGGAACAGTTTGAACAATATGCTCCGGACGTTCTGCAAACATTCCAGGAACTGGCAGACACCGGACAAGTAGAAATTCTTGGAGAAACGCATCATCACTCGCTTGCATTTTTGTACTCGAAAAAAGAGTTTAAAGAGCAAATAAGCTTGCATGATAAAAAAATAAAAAAAGTGTTTAATCAGTCACCGAAAGTTTTTAGAAATACAGAGCTCATTTACAACAACGAATTAGCAAAATTAGTTGAGAAGATGGGATACAAAGGCGTTCTTGCAGAAGGAGCAGATCATATTCTTGACTGGCGCTCGCCAAATTTTGTTTATACGCCAAAAAATAGTAAAATAAAATTGTTGCTTAAAAATTACAAGTTATCAGATGATATCGCGTTCAGATTCTCGAGTCAATACTGGACAGAACACCCGCTTCAAGCTCCCAAGTTTGCACAATGGATAAACGCCATTAATGGAAATGGAACAAACGTTAATTTGTTTATGGATTATGAAACATTTGGAGAGCATCAATGGCAAAGCACAGGCATATTTAACTTTCTTGAACACTTGCCGTCAGAAATACTAAAACATCTTGACAATAATTTCAAAACGCCTAGTGAACTTACAAAACTCAGACCCGTAGCAGAGTTAGATGTTCCGCACGTTATTTCTTGGGCGGATGTTGAAAGGGATACGAGTGCGTGGCTTGGCAACGACATGCAAAGATCAGCAATACAAAAATTGTACGAGATAGAGCAACAAGTAAAATCATCAAAAAGTGAATCTTTGATTAACACGTGGAGGAAATTGCAAACATCAGACCACTTTTATTACATGTGCACGAAATGGTTTAATGACGGCGATGTTCACAAATATTTTAACCCATATGATAGTCCGTATGAAGCATTTATAACCTATATGAATGTTTTCAATGATTTTACCAAAAAACTCAAAGAGGTGAGCACATGGCAAAGAAAAAAACAAAAACTAACAGTAAACGTGTAAATAAAGTTGCTGTAAGAAAAATAAATGTAAAAAAACAAACAAAGGAAAAATCTTCTTTTTTGCAGAATGTCGTTCCAGAGAATTGCTTTTGGTGCAGGGACGGGCAAATACTAAAAAACCTGTCTGAGCTTTCACGAGCGCTTAAAAAAATGAGCGATGAAACGTTTAAACATCACGTAAATAAAGAAAAAAATGACTTCGCGACATGGATTGATGAAATAGTAGAAGATCATCAACTGGTAAATAAATTAAGAAAACACAATACTAAATCAGCAATGCAGTCAGCAATACGTTCAAGAATAGAAAATTTAAAAAAATAACAAAAAGGACAAAATACATGAAATATGCTATTGCAATAGATCTTGGTGCAACAAACATGCGTGTTGCATTAGGAAATGAAAAAGGAAAGATTTTGGTAAAGCTTAAAGAAAGAACTGTGCAGAAAGGAGATAAGCATTCTGTTGCATGTCAAATGTTACGCATGATAGCATCAATTACCGAAAAGCACACAGTTTCTATCGCTGGTGTTGGCATTGCTTCTCTTGGACCTTTAGACCTTAAGAAAAAAGCCATTGTTCACCCAGCAAATCTTTCGTACAATATTATTGATTTAAAACCGCTTAAAAAAACAGGAAGGAAAATTTTTTTGCTTCACGAAACAAGTGCGGCAGTGCTTGGAGAAAAAACATTCGGAGCAGGGAAAAAACTTGTCAATGTTGTGTACGTAACGCTTTCAAGTGGCATAGGAACAGGTGCAATTGTAGACGGCAATCTTTTGTCAGGAATTGATGGAAATGCAGGAGAACTTGGGCACATGAACATTGATACGCATTACAATTTCCTTTGTAGCTGCAAAAAAGGCAGAGGACATTGGGAAGCGTATGCTTCTGGAAAAAACATGGGCAGGTTCTTTAAACACTGGCTTAAAGAAAACAACATCAACAAGCCTTCTTTTAAGGCAGAGTCAAAAACCATCTTTAACGCGGCAAAAAACGGTAATAAAACAGCATTAAAATTTCTTAATGATGTGGGAAAATTGAATGCAAAAGCACTTTCTAACATTATCGTTGCTTACTCACCTGAACTTATCACGTTAGGAGGATCAGAAGCGCTCTATCACAGCAAACTTATCTTAGAACCAATAAAAAAGTATGTTGACACGTTTCTTAAAAAACCCAAAATTATGATTACGCCACTTGGTGAAGATGTTGTTTTGCTTGGAGTGCTTGCAGCAGTTTTTTCACAAAAAGGAAGCAGACTATAGCTACGTTGAACCTAAATGAAAAAAGAATAAAGAATGTTAATTTTTGTATTTTTCAAAATTCCTGCACGGGTGCGCTCCGCTTTCAAAATCTTCTTTGACGCGTTTTATGATTGTTATTGCGTCTTTGCACGTTTTTGCAGTGAAGATGCTGTTAAAGTCTGTTTTATTCATGAGTTTTTTTCTAAGCGGTTCTTTTTTCAACCAAGTTAATAATCCTGGCCACATGTTTCCAAGCAGGATGATTGGTGTGTCGCAGAGTTGTTTGACTTGCACGAGCTGCCATGTGTAGAAAAATTCGAGAAGTGTTCCAACACCTCCGGGTGCTACAATAACCACATCTGCCAAGTTCATAAACGTGTCAAGCCGTTTAGAGAAACGATGAAATTGTTTTTTGAGGTCAAGATGATACGCAAAGTGTTGTTCGTGTGGTAAGTGAATTGCTAAGCCGATTGATTTCGCGTTTCTTTTTCGTGCAGAGTGATGTCCTCTGCTTGCTGCATCCATCAGTCCAGGACCGCCTCCGGTAACAATGTCTATGTTTTCTTTTGCAAGTTCTTTTGATAATGCTTTTACAATTTTGTACCATTTATCGCCACGTTTAATTCTGGCACTACCAAAAATTGCAACTCTGAAATGTTTTTTAAGTCCTTTTTTCACTTTCTTCTGTTTCATACAATCACCGATTACACGTATCCTTTTAGTAACAGATCTCCGAGCATGCTTAATGATATTGCAGTTCTTCCTCCTTGTTCTGATATTTCAACAAGCCCTAATTCTATGAGTCCTTCGCTTTTTAGATTTCCGTTAATGTGGTATGACATTAATGGCAGGCTCATGCGCACGCGTTTTGCTAGCTCGTCTAGGCTTCTGCAACAGGTTTTGTCCTTTGCAAGAACGTTTAATATTTTCATTTTTTTGTCAGAAATGAGTTTGTAATAAGAGAATTTCAGTATGGGAAGGAGCATTGATTCGTTTCCTTGAACAGAGAACGCTCGCAAACCATTAACAAATGCTGCGCTGGTTGCTGCGCAGGTTGTCATTTTGTCTCCTGTTGCGGTGTTGATGATGATTTCTTTGTTGTTGAAGAGTTTTGCAATTTTGCTTATCTTAGCGAACATGTCTTCCCAAATGTTGCCTTCTATTTTTTCAATGGTTACTCCTATTTTAAATCGTTCAAGATCTTTTTTTGCTTTTATTGCAGCATCTAGTTTTTTTGGCGGTGCTAACAATATGACTTGTTTTGTTGGGAAGTCACGGATGCCTACAAAAAGCGCGTCAATATCATCTCCTACTGGAGCAATCATTATGTATGCCATGCGTTTAAACCTACCTGTATAATTTTTACTGAGGGCAGAGTATTTAAACATGTTGTTTAAGTTTTCAATACATGTTTGAGCCATGGTGTTCACCCGAATCTAAAAATGAATTGTAGAATTTTCTTGATGCGAGGCGAAAGTTTTTTCTCATAAAATTTGCCAGCCACTTGTTGGTTCATACTTGACAAGGTAGGATATGTGTGAATTGTGTTGAAAATATCTGTTATTTTCAGTTTTTTGCGCATTGCAAGAACAAATTCAGGAAGTAATTCTCCTGCACGAGCGCCAATTATGTGTGCGCCGAGAAGCTTGCCCTTCTTATCAACAACAAGTTTTGTAAATCCTGTTGTTTGATTTTCTGCTTGTGCTCGGTCAACGTCTTTGAATGATAGTTTGAGGATGTCGTGCTCAATGTTTTTTTCTTTTGCTTCTTGTTCTGTTATGCCAACACGTGCAACTTCAGGATCTGTGAATGTTGTCCATGGAATGACTGAGTAATCTGCTTTTTTAGGAAATTTAAACAATGTGTTAATGAGAATGATTCCTGCCTCGTATGATGCAACATGAGTGAACTGGTACCCTCCTGTAACATCTCCTGCAGCGTAAATGTGTTTAACGCGTGTTTGCAATTTTTCGTTAACAACAATTCCTTTTTTTGTTGTTTCAACACCAATACCTTCAAGGTTTAATCCTTGCATGTTTGGTGTTCTGCCTGTTGAAAGCAGGATTTCATCTCCTGATAAAAAATATTTTTTGTTTTTTATTTTGTAATGGACAATTTTTTTATTGTTTTTCTTTTCAAATTTCACTAAATCCATATTTTTAATCACTCTGATGCCTTCTTTTTCAAATGCGTTTTCTAATTCGAGAGAAACGTCAGTATCCTCTTTAGAAATCAAGCCAGACCGTGCAAATACAGTTACATTAGATCCAAGTCTGGAAAACGCTTGTGCCATTTCTGCTCCGATTGGCCCGCCGCCAATGACGAGAAATTCTTTTGGAAAAGTTTTATTCGTAAACAAGGTTTCATTTGTTAAATAACCTGTTTTTTCCAGTCCGGGAATAGGCAATGTTGCCGGACTTGATCCTGTTGAAATAACAAAATTTTTGGCTTTAAGCTCTTTTTTATCAACAAACAGGGTTTGTTTGTCTTTAAATTGCGCATTTCCAAAAAATACATGAACGCCTAATTTTTTGAATCGTTCCGGGCTGTCATGCGGCTCTATTTTTTTAATAACATGCTGCACGTAATCAATAACGTTTGAAAAGGTGTGTTGTGCGCTGTTTTTCTTAAAGCCATATGCATCAGCAGTATTAATTGTGTGTGCAACTTCTGCGGCGCGAATAAGCGCTTTGCTTGGAACGCAACCAGTCCACAAGCATTCCCCACCAAGCTTATGTTTTTCTACAAGTGCAACTTTTGCGCCAAGCTTCGTAGCACCTGCTGCTATTGTTAACCCTGCAGACCCTCCTCCGATAATAACTAAATCGTATTTCATGCGAGTAAAAAGACAAGGTATGTATTTAAATTTGTTCTTTAATACCTGTAGAGAACTTTGAAAAACTCCACTTCGTTGCGTTTTTCTAAAGTTCTCTCTTTTGAAAATGGCAAAATAAAGTCCGCAAGCAGACTTTTGCAAAGTTCCCTGTATCTTCTGGAGCGAGTGGAGTGGGCAAGCAGGTGGTTAAACAACATCTTTAAAAATGCACCATTTAGAGAGATATTTGTGAAGGTAAAATGGCTGGAAACCAGTGTAGTGATGAGAATTGTGTGCTATTTTTTATGAAACACCCAACTCCCGGAAAAGTTAAAACGAGACTCGCGGAAGGTTATGGAGGCCAAAAAAGTGCAGAAGTTTATGCGTGTTTTTTGCGTGATCTCTCAAGGATGTTGAGAACTGTTGATGCGCAAACGCGTGTGTGTTATGCTCCTTCTGACAAAGAAGCATGTGTTCGTAAGCTTCTCGGTAATCAGCATTCATACGAGTTAGCAGAAGGTGGTGACTTGGGAGTGATTCTTAATAGCGCGTTTCAAAATGCGTTAAGGGATCATGAGCGCGTTATTGTTATTGGAAGTGATATTCCTGATTTAGGTAAAGAAACTATTGACGGTGCGTTAGATGCCTTGCGAGAGTATGATGCGGTGATTGGTCCGACAACTGATGGAGGGTATTATCTGCTTGGCTTTACGCGAGAAGGGTTCACTTCAGAGGCGTTCCGAAGCATTACTTGGAGTCACGATGTTGTGTATAGCCAAACATTGAATAGGCTTTCGGATAAGCGCGTTTTTGAGCTTGAAAAGCGTAGCGATATTGATACGCTTGATGATTTGCGTGCGTTTAAGGCGCGCTCAAATGGCTCAGAGTTAGAAAGTGCAGTATACGTGCGTAACGATAAGTCATTGAAAATTGATTGAAAACAATTTTTTCTTGCACGTGCAATAATTGCCGAGCTGAAAAACTGCAAGTTCAGATGCGCCAAAACGAGTCTTGGATGGACGTTGGTTTAATTCTCCAAAACCCAGCGTGATATGTGGATAAAATAATGACTGGTTTTCATAATGTTTTCCATAATTTTTAATCCAATGAAGTGTGATTTCTTTAACATTTGCAGGTTCAAACAACATACCAATCTCAACATCATAACTGAAATAAACCCACAGAGCTTTCATAATAAGTTCATGTAATTGTTGTAGATTTTTTGTGTTTTTAATGACGAGTTCGGACACTTTTTCTCCAGTTGGGATAATTTTAACATTTAATTTTTCAATAGTCAGATCAAAAGGAGAAAATGCTTTCGCAACGTGTTTCATTGCTTTTTTTATTTCGCATAGTTTAGTTTTATCAACACAACCCATGGCTAAAGAAATGTGTGGCAAACAACCTGTTTCATCTAATTTCAGTTTTTCTCCAAACTGATTTACTAAAGTTTTATTCATGGAAATGGCATTGTTTGTCATCTCTGCAGATGGTAGCAAAACAACATCAATGGCGATTTTTGTCATAAGATAATTATAGATTGCTTGTATATAAAAGTGCGCGGTTAAAATGTGCAACTATTAAACGTGCACTTGAATCACTCAGCACAAATAATATATGATATATCAATTTGAATCCTCATTACATATGAACCATTTTTTGGAGGTGTGAATATGAAAAAAACAATTGCATTGATGTTGTTCTTGTTGCTTGTAGGTATTGTAGTAGCAGAAGAATACATTTCGCCTGTCAATGATGCGCCAGGAGGGCAGTATGTTCTTGAAAAGCAGACAGCAACAAGAGAGCTTTTCAGAGGAAAAACCGCACTTGAGGTTGAACAAGAGTTTTACGGGGATTTACTCGCACAAACAGGAAGGCGTGTTGAGCTCGGTTCTGTGCCACGTGTGAAACAGACTGGTAAGTTTTATAGATCGCCAACAGGTTTAGTTGTGGGCGCACTTGGAGAACATTTTGCTGTTGAGAACGCAAGAAGCATTGAAGAGGTCGAATCTCGAGCTACACTAGCGTTTAGAACAGATGCTACGGATAACAGGCAAACACCGTATATGCGGTCAGTGTTTAGAAAAAACAGTTGGAATTAATTTTTTCTTTTTTTTTGGACTCATGTATTGTTTTGCCCCATTTTTGATCGTTTGTACCAAGTCGTTCCTGCAATAAGTACTGCAAATAAGACAAGTGGGATGAGCACTTCAACACTCAGTAAATTTGTAAGTTGGAATCCGTCTGCAAGGATTTTTTCTCCAATTATTGCGAATAAGTATGTGTAGATAAACGTGCCTGGGATCATACCAAGCAAGGTTGCAAAAAAGTAATCTTTGAATTTTATCTTTGTGAGACCTGATGCGTAATTAATTCCAATAAAAGGAAATATAGGTATTAGGCGTAATAATAGTATGACAGCAAAGCCATTCTTTTCTACTTTTTTTTCAAACTCATTTAACCGTTCACCCATAAGGCTTTTTACGAAATCTCTTCCAAGGTATTGTGCTACAAAAAACGCTAAGCTTGCACCAATTGTTGCACCAAGCAGGTTGACGAGAGTTCCAAACCACGTGCCAAACAAAATTGCGCCAACAAATGTAAGAATCGTTCCAGGAACAGAAACTAATGTTCCGAGTGCGTACACAACAATAAAAATGAGAAAACTCAAAGTTCCAAAACTCAATACGAAATCGTGAATAAATTCTTGGGTAAGCGTTTCAGACAGAGGAGAAAACTTGAAAATGTACACTGTCAAACTGAGCAAGGCAATAAGTAAAATAAACTTAAACAAGTGCTTTGCGCGTTTCATACCTGTTGATGAGTTGTGTTAGCTTAAATGTCTTTCTTAACAGGTTAAACCAATTATTTAAATAAGTTTACTGAAGCAAAAAAAGATCATGCGAGTCTCAATAATAATGCCTGTTATTAATGAAGCAGACATAATTGAAAAAACATTGCAAACAGTAAAAAAACAAAAACCCTACGAAATAATTGTTGTGGACGGAGGAAGTACAGACAACACAGTTGAAATTGCCAGAAAATATGCAAAAGTCATATTACATGACAAATCTGAAAAATGCTGGCGGTCTGTGCTTATGAACAAAGGCGCAAAAAAAGCAACAGGAGAAATATTATTATTTTTGCATGCAGATACTGAATTGCCAAAACACGCAATAAAAGAAATTCAAAACGTGTTAAAAGAAGAGAAGTATCAAGGCGGTGGGTTTTCATTGCATATTAATTCAAAAAATCTTTGGCTTGGAATCATTGCAAAAACAACTTCTCTTCGTTCATCCATAACAAAAATACCACGAGGAGACCAAGCACAATTTGTAAAAAACAGTTTGTTTCAAAAAATAGGCTGTTATAAAGAAATTCCAATCATGGAAGATATTGATTTGATGAAAAAAATACGTAAACAAAAAAAGAAAATAAAAATAATGAAGCACTGTGTAAAAACATCTGCAAGACGTTGGGAAAAAGAAGGAATAATGTATTGTACGTTACGAAATTGGCTTCTTGTTATTTTCTACGTATTTAGTGCATCACCCGAATGGCTTGTTAAACTTTATCAGAGGAATAAATGAAACAGTGTATTTTGTTTTATGTGAAATACCCAAAGAAAGGGTATGTGAAGACGAGACTAGCAAAGAACTTTGGAGAGGAAGAAACACTAAAACTGTATCGTTGCTTTGTAGAAGATATGATGCTAACACTTGAGCACGTTCAATCAGACATACGTATTTGTTTTACTCCGGAAGACAAAAAAAAAGCGTTTCAAAAATGGCTTGGAAATCACCATTCATTTTTTGTTCAAAAAGGCAAAGATCTTGGAGAGCGTTTGAAAAATAGTTTTATTGAAGCATTCAATGCCAAATACGATCGTGTTATTGTGTTGGGAAGTGATAGTCCTGACCTTCCAGCAGAAATGGTTACTGAAGCATTTGAGAAGCTTGAAACGCATGATGTTGTAATTGGTCCAGCAGAAGACGGCGGATATTATTTGCTCGGCTTCAAAAAAGAACAATTCACGCATGGCGTGTTTGATAATATTTCATGGAGTACGAAAAAAGTATTTCAGGAAACAATAAATAAATTAAAAAGAAAAAACGTATGTGTGCTTCCAACATGGACTGATATAGATACTCTTGATGACCTCAAAAAACTCGTTGAAAGAAACCAAAAAACAAAGTTCAGCAAGTCAAAAACAATGCAATATGCTTCAAAAATCATAAAAAAGATGTACTATGGTGATTTTTTCGGGCTTTAGATCCAGATTGAAACCAATAGGTGCGTTAAGATATGTGTGATCCTTTTTTCTTGAATGCGTTCCAGTCGTCTAAGAATTTTTTTAATCCACTGTCTGTTAATGGATGGTGGAATAGCTTTTCAAAAACAGCGTAAGGCATAGTGCATATATCTGCCCCTATTAATGCTGCTTGTTTTACGTGCTCTGAACTCCTTGTGCTTGCAAAGAGAATTTTTGTTTTAAAATTGTAATTGTTGTATATTTGTCTTATCTCATGAACCATATCTATGCCTGTTTGCCCTATGTCATCTAGGCGACCGACAAAAGGGCTGACACACCAAGCTCCTGCTTTTGCTGCAAGCAATGCTTGATTTGGGCTGAAGCATAATGTTACGTTAACTTTTATTCCTTGTTTACTTAGTTGTTTTACTGCTTTTATTCCTTCAGGAATGAGTGGAATTTTGACCACCACGTTTTTGCCAAGTTTGACGAGTTGTTTTGCTTCTTTAATCATTCCCTCAGTGTTTGTGTTTACAACTTCTGCACTGACAGGCCCGTTTACGATCTTACAAATAACTTTGATTGTTTGGTGAAAGTCTTTGCCTTCTTTTGCAATCAAGCTAGGATTGGTTGTTACACCGTCCAGTACACCGAATGCTGCTGCGCGTTCAACCTCTTTTACGCTTCCTGTGTCAAGAAAAATTTGCATGTACTTTTATGAGTTTGTGTTTTTTATAAATCTTTTTGTTAAAGATCACATTTTTAAAAGCAAAACGTATTCTGTGTGTGATGAAAACACGTACAAGCATGATTGTTGTAGGAATTTTCTTTTTACTTGTGATTGGAATTACTGTTTATTTCAACAAGCCAAAAGTTTCTGGAGACTTGCCTGAGTTCTTTGATGATGCTGTTCAAGCAGATGAAAAACAAAAAGTGCCAAAAGATCATGCTTATCCAAAAATTAACGAAGCATTGTTTGACTTTATCAACGAAAATAAAGTATCAGGGGGCGTTCCAAAGGATGGAATTCCTGCAATAGACAACCCCAAATATGTCTCAGCACAGAAAGCAGAACAAAAAAGTTATGTTAAAGATGATGAAATCGTATTTGGTATCGCATACAAAGATAAAACACTTGCATTCCCACAAGATATTATGTACTGGCATGAAATTGCAAACGAAGAAGTTAATGGTGAAAAAATATCAGTAACGTATTGTCCGCTTACGGGAAGTGTTATTGGGTACAAAGGTAAGAATTTGGGAGTGAGCGGTGTATTGTATAACAGCAATTTGGTCTTGTATGACAGAGAAACAAATAGCGAAATACCGCAAATATTGGGCGTTGGCGTTACTGGTGATTTGCGAGGAACGTATCTTGAACAGTTTCCTGTGATTGTCACAGACTGGAAACATTGGAAAACACAGCATCCAGACACGCGAGTTTTATCACTGGAAACTGGACATAATAGAAATTATGATCGCAATCCTTACCCGGGATATGATGACTTATTGCGAGTATGGTTTCCGCTTGCAGCCAAAAGTGATAAATTCAAAACAAAAGACTGGGTGTTTGGCATTAAGAATAATGGTGAATTCCTTGCAGTGCCAAAAGAACAATTCAAAACAGTACAAAAAGATAAAATCATTCTTGGTGGCGACGAAATTAAATTAGAATATGACTCAACATTCCAAACCATGCGAGCGTACAACGAAAATGAAGAAATACCTGCAATACAAATGTACTGGTTTGCGTGGTATGCGTATTATCCTGAAACTCGCGTGTGGAAACAATAGTTTAGAGAGGTATGATGCTTTCTAAACTACGGTTAATAAAAAAGTGTCTTTTTGTTAACTTGAGTTAAAAATTTTTATTCCACTGTGATCTTTCCTTTCATTTCTCGATGTCCTGGTCCGCAGGGTACGTTGCATTTGTATTCGAATGTTCCTGTTTTGTCAGCAACAAATTCAACAGTTTCTTCTTGTCCCGGGCTTATTGGTCCTGTTTCTATATCAAATTCAGGGAGTTTAAGCCCGTGTATTCCTTCACTGCTGGTTACTTTGATTCTTACAGTGTCTCCTTTGTTAATAACAACATTTTCTTGAGTGAATGCCCAGTTATGTGCATCTATTGTTAATTCTTTTATTTCGCCAGTTTTATCTACTGTTTCTTTTACAACATTTCCTGTTGCTCCATTGCACGCAGCTAAAAATAAAAGTCCAAAAATGGCAAATGTTATTGTTCTTTTTTTCATTTTTTAATCCTCCATTTTATTCAACAACCAGACTAGTCATCATTCCGCTTTCTAAGTGTTCTGCTATGTGGCAGTGAAGCATCCATTCGCCAGGATTGGTGACGTCAACAAGAATATCAACTGTTTTGCCGACCGGAACAAGTACTGTGTCTTTCCACACAAAATTTTCAGTTGGCACACCATCAACTGAGAGCACCAAGAATCTTTGTCCGTGCAGGTGTATTGGGTGTTGCATTGGGTGCATGCTTTTTGGATCATTAAATAGTCTGATTTTGATTTTTTCTCCAATTTTAGCGTGCATTTTGAAGTCCATGTTTTTTTGTTCAGATGTGTGATCTTTAAGAATCCATGTGAGTGTACTGCTGTCGAACATTTCGTTCATCAATGGCATTGTGTCCTCCCATTCGATACCATCTTGTGGGTGTTCAGCTTCATGCATCATGTCCATGTTCATGCTTGGCATGTCTATTGTCAGATCAATCTGATAATCAACTGGGTTGTCAAAGTAGGCTTTGAACATGGCAACGTCCTCACGTACCTTTTTGTTTTCTCTGAGCGTGTTAAATTCTGTTGAGAAATCTTTTTCTTTTTTTGTTTCTTTAACTTTGACTGTTCCAAGCGTGTATGTTTTTTCTGGTGTTAAATGTTGTATTGGGTATTCTCCCGGGTTTTCAAAATAAACTTCCAATATGTATCTTTCTGCTGGTGCAATTAAAACGCTTTCAACAAATGTTTCTTGTTCGTATTTGCTCATGTCTCCTGCAATAAGTTTCATTTTTGCATTGCCAAAGTTGATGTTGAACGGGCGAACATTTGCCACGGTTGTTATGTAAAATCGTAAAACAGACCCTTGATCAACCTCTAAAGCGTATTCTGTTTCTCCATTTACGAGCATGACGTTTCCGAATCGGCCCATTATTGCAAACTTTGCGTGTTCTTTTCCGAATGGTATAATGTTGTTATCTTGAATAAATATGTCGTCTAGAACAAGAAGTTCTTCTTTGTTAACAGGGCTGTAATAATCTGTTTGTAACGATTCTACAATCATATTTCCTGCCAGTCCTGAGTCTTGTTGTATGTCTTCTCTCACGTGTGGGTGGTACCAGTAAATTCCTTCATCTGGAAAATACAAATTGTATTGATAACTTTCACCTGGTTTTATTGGTTCCTGGCTAACTCCTGGAACACCGTCATCTTTGATGTTGTGCCGCAGTCCGTGCCAGTGAATGGTTGTGTTCTGATCTATGTTGTTCCGGAAATTAATTGTTATTGTTGATCCTTTTTTTGCGCGCAGTGCAACGCCTGGTATTTGTCCGTTGTACCCGTACATTTTGTACTGCTTGCCGTTTATTTCCTTAACTACAATATCTGCGTTTAAGCTGAAAACAGATCCGTCTTTTAAGTCAACAATTGTTGATTCTTTTGCTTGAAAAAGTTCTGTTATGTCGTGTTTTTCTCCCGGTAGAAAAGTATCGTTTTCTGTTTGTTTTTCTTTTTTTAAATTTGACAATAGCAGCGCTAAAACTATTATGATTGAAATTCCAATAATGATTTTTGTTTGTTTTTTCATGTTTTACTTTGAGTTAATTAAACTTGCAAGTTTGTCTTCCAGATCGAATATGAATTCTGTTATTCCTGGAAACGTGTTTGTGAGTGCATATGGCACATTAAAGATAAACAAAAGCCCCAAGGATATAAACAATATGCCGCTGAGTATGTTTGTGCTGTGCACATAAAAGCTTTTTTTGCCAAGTTTAAGTTCAAATAATTTTCCGTGCAGGATGCACCATATTTTTCCGTCGCGTGGAAGTTTGTCAAGCCATACTGAGAATAGTATGAGTGGAAATACTAAGCCGAGAGAATAAATAAATAATAACAATCCTCCTGTGAACATTGTTTTTGTGTTTGCTGCAAGAATGAGCATGAATCCAAGAACTGGTCCGATGCAGCCAGACCATGTTAATCCAAATGCGCCGCCAAAAAGGTATGCTCCAAGTTTTGTGCGTTTTCTTTGTTGAGTTATTGGTTTGGTTAATTTGAAGTTTTTTCCTGTGATGCTGAGAATTCCAAATAAAATAAGCAAAAATCCGAAGACATAAACTAGTTCTTGTTTGTAAGATAGTATGAATTTGCCGATCGTTCCTGCTGCCACTCCTAATAATGTGTATATGGTTGCGAGTCCAAAGCCGAAAAATAAGGTGTTTGTTGTTACTTTTTTGTGTTCTGATGTTCCTGCGTATGCAATGTATGCTGGCAATACTGGAAGTGTGCATGGTGCGAGGAAAGTAAAAATTCCTGCAATGAATGCCACCAGTATGTAAAGTAATGTTTCCATCATTTGTTTATGCAACTATTAGTTTTCCTTTGAACATTCCCATACTGCAGGTGATATCAAATGTTCCTTTTTTTGTTGGCGTGAACTGATATTCTTTGTTTTTTGCAAAGTTTGCGTTGATGCCAAGTTCTGGTTGAACAAGGTATTTTGCACAGCCTTGCAGACTTCCACCATCTTTGAGGGTTACGGGTTTGTTTACCTCAACATTGATTTCTTTTGGTGTGTAGCCTGACTTGTCTAAGCCGATTTCTATGATTTGTGCATCTTGGTTGTTGCTTGGAGCATTATTTGCATTTATATTTGTGTTTGTGCACGCTGCTGCCAAAAATAAAAACAGGTACACAAAAACCAATAATGTTGTTCTTCTCATCATATCACCTTCCAGTTCATAAGTTTTATATTTAAGTTTCAATAGTTGAAACCATATTTAAATGGTTGTGAAACAATGAAAACGATGAACAATTTAGTTGTAAAGTATAAAAGTTTTGGCTTTATTGTACTTACTTTGCTTTTCGTTTTTATGACTCTAGTTTCTATTCTTACGTATGTGAGCAGAAATGTAACCAGTTCAAATAAAATAGTGCAGTTTGCTATTCAGCAGCATTTGTGGATTATGATTTCTGTTATTTTTGTTTCTGTGGGTTTTGGTTTCTTTTGGGCAAGCATGTTATACAAAGAACTTGAAACTAAGAGCAAGGTAACGAGAAGCATGCGTGATGTTGTATTTCTTTTCTTGAATGATGATGAGCGAAAAATTATTGATTTTTTGATATCGAGTAATGGGCAGACAACGCAGGCAGAACTTGCACGTTTGCAGGGCATGAATAAAGTAAAAGTGCACAGAGCAGTACAAAAGATGGAAGAAAAAAACATATTGTCTGTGGAAGCGCACGGTAAAGTGAGGAAAATACTGATGAAAGAAAATTTGATTGACGCGCTCAGTTAGAAATTCGCATTTTTTCCAATCGCTTCTGAAATGTTTTTGTAACTATCTTTTTCGAGCAATTTCACAAGTCCTTGATTGATTTCGCTGATAACTTGCGGTCCTTCGAAAATCATTCCTGTGATTAATTGTAGTAATGATGCTCCTGATTTGATCATTTTGTATGCTTCTTGTGCTGTTGATATTCCTCCGCAGCCAATAATAATGTATTGTCCTTTGGTTTTTTCATACAAGTATTTTACTTGATTTAATGCTTTTTTTTGTACTATTTTTCCGCTGATTCCTCCTTGTTCTGGCACATTTTTTTCTTTGATTTGTTTTGTTCGTTTTTTTGTTAGGTTTGAACAAATAAATCCTGTAATGGTGTGTTTTTGTGCAACGGTTATTATTGCGTCTAATTCTTTTGTTGTTAAATCAGGAGATAATTTCAAAAAGTTTGGTTTGGTTGTTTTTATGTTATTTATTTCAGTTAGAAGAAGATTGAGTTTGTGTGCATCAGTAAACGGTTGTCCTCCAAAAGCGTTTGGACAACTGATATTTATTGTATTGTATGCGCCAATGTCTGAGAATTGTTTGTATGCTTTGACATAGTCAGCTATTCCTTGTTGTGTGTCAACAGTTTTTGCGCAGTTGGTTTTTGCTATGTTTGTTCCGATTGGTATTTCAAATTTTTTGCCCGAGAGTTTTTTGGCTATTTTTTCGCAACCGTCATTTTTCAAGCCATAATTAATAACGAGTGCTTTTGATTTTTTTAACCGCCATAATCTTGGTTTTGGATTTCCTGTGCAGGGCTCTCCTGTTATTGATCCTATTTCTGCGTGACCAAAGCCTATTGCGGGAAGAATATTTGTTAGTTGTGCGTTTTTATCAAATCCGCCAGCTAACCCGACTGGATTTGAAAAAGTAATTCCGAAAAGGTTTTGTTCAAGTTTTTTGTTTTTGTAATGTAACAAAAATGCAACAAAGGTTCTTGTTAGTTTATAAGCTCCGAGAAAGCTACCTATTTTTATTGCCATATCGTGTGTTTTTTCTGGATCTTTGAGAAAAAGGAGGGGTTTGATTGCATAAGTATAACTTGTTCGAGATATTGCATTTCTTAATGTAATGAGTGATTCTTTCACATGAAAAAATATCAGTATGTGCTTTATTTATTTTGTGATTAACTGATCTATCTGTTGATCTATTAACTCTCCTTCAACTATGCGAAGAGAATTTATGTAAGGGTCTAGTAATCCTGATTCAAAGTGGTCTAATTTGTGTCGTGGGGCTAATGCTCGTAATACATCTCTTGCTGTAGTTATGCCTAAACTTGGCACGAGTTTTACTCCGCTTCTGATAAGTATTCCATCAAGAACGATGTCTGCAGCAGTTTGTGCATAACCAGCAATTTTTTCTCTTTGATGATAATCTTCTTGATAAGTTTCTAGCCCTTTGCGCAAGGCAGTCGTCATTTGTAATGCAGCGTGTCTGTCAGCATCATACAAGTCTCGGATTCTTTGCATGCTTCCTCTCAGCCCGTTAGCAAGTTTTGTCGCATACCAATCTTCGCGTTTGTCTTTGCGCATCCAATAGTCTTCCAAGATGTGACTGGGCATTGATAATGCTCTGGGTGTATCTCGCCATACGGGTATAGGATTAGTTTGCGGACCAGTTATTATGTTGTCATCTTCCATGGGAGCATCAGACAGGTGATAATCACGCCGCTTTAGCAAATCAACAGTTTGAGATAATACAGGATCATTTACTGCTGGCGTGGTTTGTTCTCCGAGTAATTCATAACCAACACGTATTCTTTCATCAGTTATCTTTCTGAATTTTCTACGCAACCCACTATTTGGAACAAAGTCAAGATTTCCCGTAAAGTTTTGTGCAACGGCAATTCCGAACTTAGCACGTTTTGATAAATTATCTGTTGCAATACCGACCAGTGCATCTAAGCCAAGATTTTTAAGAGTGTCTTGCAACAAGCTTGGATCAGCAGTAGTTTCTGTTCCAAACATTTTAGAAAGCTGTGCCTCCGTGCGTTTTAATTCGTCATATTGTGCTTGAGGAGTCATCGATTCAAGCTGCTCTCTCCACAAATCTTCTTGTTTCTTTTGCGTCTGAGCAAGTGCAATGTCCTTAATAAGTGCAACTTGCGTTTCAGGCCCGAATGAAAAATAGTCATATATTTGTTGAACAAGATCATCTCTTTGTTTTTGCAAATCAATCCAAAGAGTATCTGGCGTTGATAGTGCTGGTTCAACCTTGACTGTTTTTGGTGTTTCTAGTTCAGCGTTAGGTTCTTCACGCCTGTTTTCTTCACTTTGGTTAAAGTTAATAATGATTGGTGGCAGAATGGGGGCAAGATCTGGTCTTCCTACTTCTGCAAGATAAACGGGTTGGTCGCCTACTTGTACATATGCTCCTCTGTCTCGGTCGTATCCTGCTCCGAATGAGATTCCATTAACATCAATATTTCCTTTAACATCTGTAAGGTTTCCTGCTGAATCAATAGTTCCTCCTACAAAAATAGTAAAGTCATCTTTTGAAGAGTGATCAACTGCTGGAAGATCAAGTTGTACTCCTGCACCAATTCTATCAAGATCAACTTTAATTTGTTCTGTTTGCAATATTTTTCTGTGTTCCGGAGTTCTAGTTGCATAGCTTGTCTCGTGTATTGTTTTTGCAACAAGCCATGCTAATTCTTCAGTACTGTTTTTGAATCTTGTTCTTTCTTGTACAGGTGCTCCGTTTGCAGTTTTTTGTTTTATCTCCTGATAAAGCTCAACAGCTCGTTCTGCTATTTCTTTAGAATGTGCTTGATCGTGCTCTGTTACTGCGTTCATGACTGCTGCTAAGCTTAATAACGCGTTTACGTTTTCTTTGGGTGTTATGCCTTTTTCAGCAACTATGTCATTGGCAGCAAGATTGTATTGTTCGAGAATTTTTTTGTCTGCTGTTACCATCGCTCTTAGTGCATGAGGAATTTCTGAAGTGTATACCATTTGAATTGTTTTAACAGTATCTTGAGATTTCCAAGCAAACTCATATATTTGAGCGTACGTACTGCAATCTTCGTTTACAGAGCATGCTAAGAGAGTTGATTCAAGTTCTCCTGAGTAACATTTGCGAGCAAACCATTCTATGTCGCTTACTGCCCATTTGGTTGCGTCTTCGTCTATTACTAGTTCTTCTAAGCGTTGGTGTAACTTTCTTCTGTCTTCCTTTAAATCTTTGATTTTTCTGTTGTGTCTTTTTACGCCTTGTAAAAGTTCAAAGCCTTGAGATTCATTAGGGTCTTGTTTGTCGCCAGTAACAAGATATGCTACTGCTCTAAATGCTAGTGTTATTCCATCTCCGATATAACTCAAAAATCTTTTGTTTCTTTGATCGCCTATTGCATCTTCTATTCCGCGAAGATTTGCATCAATGTACGCTCTTCCTTGTAATATTCTGACTGCTTCGTTTAACGCATATGTGATGTCTTGGCTCTTTTCTCTGAATTTATCTTCTGTTAAAACACCAGTTAAGTAAACAGGTTTTCCATCAATAAGAGCTGTTTTTCTTCCGTCAAGATTTGCTTGTACGAATGCTCCTAAGATTTCTTGTTCTGTTGTTGGCAATACTCCTTCGAGATAACGAGCAATAACTGATGCTCTGTCTTGAGGCTGCATTTTTGCTTGTTCAGAAGAGTCAAAACCTGCCACACGGCTTTCTATGTTTTGAGTAAAGGGTTCTCCCCCAGCTTTTCCCCATTGTTCAGCAGCTCTTAATTTGTTTAAATAACCATCAAGAATGTTATTAAATTGTTGTTCACGTCTTTTATTCCGTTTATCAGTAGATTCTGTTGTCCCCTTTGTTGCAAAAGCAGTTCTCATTAGTTGCTCAAAAGTTCTTCCATCTTCATACGTTTTTCCTGCGCGCAAATCAATAGATGCTTTTCTGACAAGGCCGAACAGATTTGACGGCGAATTTTTGTAACCAAGCTCCTCTAATTTAGCTGCAGATAATACTATGCCTGTTGTCTCAAAGAAGTCAGGATGCGTGTCGAGAAGTATGCGGAGCGCAGGAGTTAATGGATGATAGCGGGTTATTCTATCTTCTTTAGAAACCGGTTCAAGAATCATAGCTACTCTTTGAGGAACTTCTTCATCACCTTGTCCACGAATATCAATCACGTCTCTTGGCAAATCTCTTCTCACTTCCCAAAAACCATGTGCGTTGGGAACTTTACTTTCAATATCAAGACCTCCGCCTTTAATTGTTCGCGTAAATTCTGGCTGCATGCCGAGCTTGCCAATTGACATGCCAGTCTCACGGACTATTATTGTTTCCACTAACTCAGGTTTTCCATTTTGGTCATTAGCTATAGTAAAAGTTGATTTTATTCTTACATCTGTGTCATGAGGTAGTTCAATCTCTTGGTTTTCATATAATACATAATTAATTTCATGAGATCCTGGACAATCCATATCTTTTGCAAGTTCATCAATATGTCCAAAAATGCCAAGGATTCTTCCATGCTTTTTGACACATTTTGTGCCACAATTATATGTGCTGGTTTTACGTACTGGCGCACTTTCAACTGCTTTTTTTCTTTTCGCTTCGACAAACTCTATGGCCTTTGCACTACCACTTTCTCCTTTACAAACTTCATACAACTTATCTGCCCATTCAAGTGCTCGCATTTCTTGTGCTATGTCTCTGATGAAAATGTCAAAAGTGGTGAAGTCTTTGTGGTATATTGCGCTTCCAACAAGTCTGGTGTCTTTATATCTTGGTACTGCTATTCCTAATGCGTCCGCTCCTAAACTTACAAGCTTTTCTTCAATTGTGCTTCCTGCAATTTTTCCATCAATTAGTGTTGAGCGTGGAACGATGAATGGAACATCAAGACGTGCTGTTCTGTCGTATTGGTCAGCAACTTCTACGATTGCAGTACCTTCTATGATTTCATCTGTTGCGGGAGATGAATAATGAATGTTTATTCTGCTCACGCGCAGGTCTGAACTTCCTGTTTCGCTAACAAGACGTTCAAGTTTTTGTTTTTCTTGATCTGCATCGTAATCAGTAAGAGGTGCAAAGGTAACGTTTGCAGCGATTCCATACAATCTCTCAGTATTTATTGTTCTAAACAATTGTTCTGCTAACAACACGCGATCAGTAACAGTTTTTTCAGGCAGGTCTTGGCTTCCGTGCACACTTGCATATCGTATGATGTCTCCAAAATTTGTTCCTTTAGTCGAATTGCTTTCTACGTTAAAATATGGTGAACGAGAGAATTGCCAAACTCCTTTTCTGAAAAGATCAGAAACCAGTCCAGAATAGGTGATAGATATTTTTGGTTGTGTAAGTTCTTCTAATTTATCTATTTCAAATTCGCGTCTTAAATTGTCAAGTGATGCTTGCAGGACATTTGCTGCGCTTTCTCTGACTTGTTTTCCTGATTTGTCTTTTTCTTCATATAACGAACGAGCAGCGTAGTGTAATACGCGCATTATTTCGTGCAGTATTGTTGTGCGTGCCGTTTCTTGTTCTGCAGTTAGTTTTTTGCATTGGTCCGTCCAGTTCGCAATATCTTCAAGTTTTTCTTCAAATGGCTTGTTAGGGTCTATGTTTAAATCTGTTGTAAGTCCGGGTGTTAAGGGGTCTCGTGCAGAATCTATTGCTTTGTATTTTTCGCGCGCTTGTTCTTTTTCTTCAGCAAGATATACTTGATTGAGCACTTCTGGAGGAATTGCTTTCAATAAATTACTTGCAAGCTCTACTTCGTAGAGGGCTCGGATTTGTATGGTCGTAAGTGCTTCTAATTGTTGTTCAGCACCTGCTGGTTTTTGCATTGTTGCCAGTTTCACTTCTGTTGACGCGCTTGTTGGTAAAGTCAAATCTCTTACTACTAACGCTGTTCCGTGTTTTAATGCTGCAATTTGTTTGAGTGCTGTAACTTGTGTTAATGTTGAGCGTCCTTCAGATACAATTTTTCTTAAATAGGCAATATATTCTCTGGCCTTTTCTTTTTCTTCCGCTGTAATTTTTTCAGGGTCTCTGACTATGTCTTCCAACTGTATTGTTGTGATTGGTTTAATTTCATCTCTTTCTTGAAAACTAATGTCTAACTCTTCAAATGTTTTTGCTGTTGGATGTTGATTTTCAAGATCAGGATAAACGCGAGGGTTTGCAACTCGGTATGGCCAGGCACGAATACCGGCGTTTGCATCTTTTTCATAAGTCATTGCATATTGTGTATGCAACAATCGTTCTCCTTTTTTTAGTCGTACAGCTCTTCCTTTGCTATCAATTAAGATGCCGTCTGATAGAGTTTCTGGCAAGTCATTGCTTGAAAGGTCTTTTTGGTAATGAACGTGTATTAAGCCCGTATCATCAACATCAAAACTAAACTGTCTTTCGAGTCCGAGTCTTAGGCGACCGTTTGTTATATTATCTTTGGTTATATCTGTTAAATTAAAAGCGTACATGTACGTGACGGCGATTTGTTCTGCTTGTTGTGGGTCAACAGTTACGACTAAGTCATCGAGTGGAGTTGATGTTTTGCTTGTTAAATATTTTTTGCGTACTTGAGTGGTTGGTATTTTTAACGTTTCTGCATCAAGACGTTCACCAACACGCTTTCTTAATGAATCTAAAGAAAAATTTTGGAGTTGCATTTCTGAAAGGTCAACGCGTGTTACAAATGTTGCTTTGCCTGCTTTTGTTTCAATAATTTGTTTGTGATAGTACGCAATTATTCTGTCAGGCTTGCCTGTTTGAGGCACAGGATGCTCATATGATGATGAATATGTTTCATTTTCGCCAAATACTCGCACAGTGTAATTTCTTTCGTTATCTGTAAAAACAAACAGGCCTTGATTGTATCCTATGTCATTGAGCGCGTTGTTAGCAAATTCACTTACACGAACAGTCTCTTTGTCGGTTTCTTTTGGAACATTGGAAAAAATTTGTGCTTCTAATTTTCCGAGTATTCTGTTTGGTGTGCGTTCGATGGCGGTGTTTAATGCGTCTAAAGAATTTCCTCGCGTATCAAATTCAACCCAGTCAGTATTTTCATAGCGCACGCGTACGTGATTTAGTGTTTCGTTTTTAATGAGATCAGCTATACTGAACTCTGTTGTTATGGGTTGGGGTGCATCCTCTCTTGTTATATCATCTGCACTTATTTGAGATGCAAGAATTGCTGGCGCGATCGCAACTGTTGCAAGGTTTTTCCAAGCCATAAAATCACTCTATTTTGTTAGTAGAAAAATGTTTTGATTAATTAATTATTCATCGTAGTTTTTTTAGCTTGTTCTAAGAATCTTCTGTAGGCTGTTTCTAGTTTTGTTTTTTGTTCTGGTGTCCACTGTGTTGAGTTTTCTGGATATTTTGTTGATCCTATGAGTTTGTCTTTTCCCGGCTCATCTGCTGTTAGCCCGTTGAGTCTATCGTCAAGTAGTGTGATGTATCCTCCGTTTTTTCTTGGCCACATTACTGTTATCGTGTCTTCTGATCCAATAGTGTTGTTTGTTCCTTGTACTCCTTTGTCATAATATCTTACAGTATATATTGTTCCGTTTGCGTCTATTTGTTTGAGGTACACTTTTACTGTTGTTCCATCATTTCTTTTTATGTCATCAACTTTATCAGCGTGATCTTTTAAATATTGCGCGATTGTTCTAACTTCTGGCGCAGTTGGTTCTGGTCTGGTTGTTAATGCTTCTTTGATTTTTTTCAAAAGTGAGCAGTAATGAGCTTGTACATTGTTATTATTCAGTACGTTTACAGGTACAGATGCAAAATAATCGTGCCCAATAGGCTGTTTGTTGGAGTCAAAAAATCCATCTAGTCCTTTGTCTTTGTAGTAATTTGTTGAGTCAGCTCTGTGTATTTCTATGCGGAGAACATCTTTTTTTCCAGGTCCTTCAGGTGAAACATCCACGTAATTCATTGTGATTTTTTCTCCTTCAAGGATGATGTTTACTATGTAGCTTCTTACGCTTGGAACAGGGCGCATGTTCAGTTCTTCATCGTAGTTTTTTCTTGTCCAATTTGCAATAAATAAAGCATCTTCTAATGAATGCGATTGATTTATTTGTTCTGGTGCTTCTTCTCTTTCAATGTCATCTGCAGTAGCAGCATTCACTGCGCTGCATATCGCAACTGTTGTTAAGCCTAATTTTCTCTCCATAAACAAATAATTTTTGTAAGATGTTTATAAAACTTCCTTTGTTTTACTACTTATAAGTGTAAATGATTTTCCTTGTTTTAAACGCTTTAAAAAGGCAAGCTTTATATACCCCCTCTTTTCCCAAATTGCTTATCATCACAGGTTAGTGCGCAACATGGGTTTGAAGACATCATTTTTCTACACATTTACAGGGATATCCTACAGAGCATACTTTTATTCATCATCAATAATATCAAATAACATATTCACGGGCCGGTAGCTCAACCTGGCTAGAGCATCTGGCTTTTACTGCTGGATGAAACCAGAGGGTTGCGGGTTCAAATTCACAAACGTGATTGAAAGTCCCGTCCGGCCCGTTATGGTAATGAACTAAAATGGCAAAAACTTTTGATGTGACAAAACACGTGCTTGTTCCAAAGCACACAAAACTTTCAGAAAAAGAGCGCACAGAGCTATTTGAAAAATATGTGATTGAGTTGCAAAACTTGCCTCGTATTGCAAAAAACGATCCTGTAATTCAAAGCTTGGATGTTAAAGAAGGAGATATTGTTAAAATATCAAGAAAGAGCGCAACTGCAGGTGAAACAGTGTTTTACAGGAGGGTGTCTGCGTGACTGTTGCAAAGGTTTTAATCAAAAAGTTTTTTGAAGAGCATAATTTTGTAAATTCCAATATTGAAAGTTTTAATCATTTTGTTGAGCATGAATTGAATATTATTCTGGAAGAAAACAAGCTTGTTGAGCCAACGATTATTCCGCCAAATGTTGAATCTTTTAAGATTCGCTTGGACAAAATTTGGGTGACAAAGCCTGAGATTACTGAAGCTGATGGAAGTAAAAGGCCAATTTATCCTGCTGAAGCAAGATTGAGAAAACTTAGCTATGCAGCCCCTATATATATTGAGGTTTCTGCGCATGTGAATGATGTGCAAAGAGAAAGTTTCACTACACAAATTGGTAATTTGCCAATTATGCTGCACAGCAAATATTGTCATTTGAGCAAATTGTCAAGAGAAGATTTGATTGAGAAAGGTGAAGATCCTGACGAGCCAGGCGGGTATTTTTTGATTAATGGAACTGAGCGTGTGCTTGTTAATACTGAGGATCTTGGTGCAAACAAGTTTTTGGTGAGTTCTGAGTCAACAGGTGTTTCAAAACATACTGGAAAATTATTCAGTGAACATGCTTCCTACAAAATTCCTCACACGATTGAGCGGATGAAGGACGGAATCTATTATTTGAGTTTTACAAGAGTTAAGCGTGTTCCTTTGATTCTTGTTGTAAAAGCTCTTGGTTTGAAAGATGAGGAGATTATGCAGGCTGTGAGTGATGAGCAGCTTGATGAAGTGATGATTAATTTGTATGAGTTTGTTGATGTGAAAGATGTTGAAGAGGCAATGGATCGTGTTGCAAAAGCATCAGGTATCACGCAAACAAGAGAAATTCGTCTTGAAAGAATTAATGAGTTGCTTGATAAATATTTGCTTCCTCACATTGGTTTGAAAGATCAAGATAGAATTTGGAAAGCGCACAATTTGTGTAAGATGTTAAAGAAATATGTTGCAGTTGAGCGAGGCAATGCTCCGGTTGACGATAAAGATCATTACATGAACAAGCGTATTAAAATGTCTGGTGACTTGCTTGCTGATTTGTTTAGGATGAATTTGAAAGTATTGATTGGAGACCTATTGTACAATTTCCAGCGCATTGTGAAACGCGGCAAGTTTCCGAGCATTAAAGTTATTATAAGAGATAAATTGTTGACGAGCAGGATTTATAGTGCGATGGCAACTGGCAACTGGGTTGGTGGCAGGAAAGGAGTTTCACAGCGTATTCAGCGTTTGAATTTCCTGAATACTTTGTCTCATTTACAGCGTGTTGTTTCTCCTTTGAATTCTAGTCAGGAAAATTTTGAAGCAAGAGAATTGCATGCTACTCATCTTGGTCGCTTGTGTCCGTGTGAAACTCCAGAGGGTACAAATATAGGTTTGCGAAAAAATTTTAGCATGCTCGCAACAGTAAGCAAAGATACAAGTGCAGAAAAAATGTTGAAGCATTTGAACGAGATTGGTTTGAGGGTTGCGAAATGAGTGAAGTATATTTGAATGGTGTTTTTGCTGGAACTGTGGATACTGGCAGTTCTTTTACTGACAAACTGCGTCAGGATAGGCGTGCAGGTTTGTTGTCTGGTGAAATGAATGTTTTCTTTGATCAAAACATGGATCAAGTTTATGTTGAAACAAGACGTGGGAGATGCAGAAGGCCTCTTATTGTTGTGACTAACGGCATGCCTGCCTTGACTGATAAGCATGTGAAGCAATTACAAAAAGGTGAATCGTCATGGTCTGATTTGATTAATCAGGGTGTTGTTGAATTTCTTGATGCTGGTGAAGAAGAGAATGCATTGATTGCTTTTTCAGATGAAGAATTAACTCCTGAACATACTCATTTAGAAATTTCTCCTATTGCAATGTTGGGAGTTGTTACAAGTTTGATTCCTTATGGCGATTTTATTCAGTCTGCGCGTTTGATCATTGGTAGCAGAAATTTGAAGCAGTCTATTGGTTTGTATGCTGCAAATTATCCTGTTCGTATGGATATGGATGTAAGTTTGTTGCATTATCCTCAAAAACCTTTGGTTACTACTGAAATGCATGATTTGTCTGAGTATAATGCACACCCGAGTGGTCAGAATATTGTTGTTGCAATTATGTGTTACAAAGGTTACAATATGGAAGATGCAGTTATCATTAACAAAGGTTCGATTGAAAGAGGATTTGGCAGAAGCACGTATTTCCGTCCTGCGGTCTCTTCAGAGCTCAGATATTCTGGTGGTCTGATGGACACAATTGGTATTCCTGATAAAGATGTTAAAGGTTACAAAACAGAAGATGATTATCGTTTGTTGGAAGATGATGGTATTGTGTATACTGAAGCAAAAGTAGGAGAAGAGGATGTTGTTATTGGTAAAACTTCTCCTCCTCGTTTCTTGTCTAATCTTGAAGAGTACAGTCTTGCATCAAATATACGCAGGGAAAGTTCTGTTTCGCTGCGTCATGGTGAAGAGGGAGTTGTTGATTTTGTTGTGTTAACTGAAAATGAAGAAGGTAACAAGCTTATACAAGTGCGTTTGAGAGACCAAAGAATTCCTGAAGTTGGTGATAAGTTTGTTTCGCGTCACGGACAAAAAGGTGTTGTTGGTATTATTGTTCCAGAGGCAAACATGCCGTTCACATCAAAGGGTGTGATTCCTGATTTGTTGTTTACTCCTCATGGTATAACATCTCGTATGACTGTTTCACATATGATTGAGTTGATTGCAGGGAAAACTTGTGCGTTGTCAGGCAGATATGTTGACGGCACAACTTTTAGTGGAGAGCCTGAGGAAGCAATTCGTAAAGAGTTGTGCGAGTTAGGTTTTAATGAAAAAGGAACAGAAACTTTGTATAATGGTATGACTGGTGAGCAGTTTGATGTGAGAATTTTTGTTGGCAACATGTATTATTTGAAATTAAAGCACATGGTTGCGAATAAGATTCATAGTAGAGCAAGAGGTCCTATTCAGTTGTTAACTCGGCAGCCTACTGAAGGTCGTGCAAAAGAAGGCGGTTTAAGATTAGGAGAGATGGAAAAAGACACTTTTGTTGCACATGGTGCAAGCTTATTATTGAAGGAACGTTTTGATTCTGACAGAACAATTGTTCCAGTGTGCGAAGGTTGTGGTATTTTAGCAATCCATGACGCGTTTAAGGACAAACGTTATTGTCCTATTTGCGGTGAGAATGTTGAGATTAGTGATATTGAGTTAAGTTATGCGTTTAAGTTGATACTTGATGAGTTCAAGAGTTTGGGTATTTATCCAAGGCTTATATTGAAGAGTAAATATTAACGAATATGGAGTAATTATGGCAAAGAAAAACGAAGCAGTTGAGGAAAAAACAGCTGAAGGAGTGCAGGAAGTAGTAGAAAGAACTGTTGATAAAGAACAGTTTTCACGTGAGCGTATGGAATCAATGACTCACTACGTCTACAAGCAGGTTTCTAGTGTGGTGTTTGGTGTTCTTTCTCCGAAGATGATTAAGAAGATGGCTTCTGCTAAAATTGTTACTCCTGAATTGTATGATAAAGAGGGTTATCCTGTAGATGGGGGCTTAATGGATGTTCGTTTGGGTGTTATTGATCCTGGTTTGCGTTGTAAAACATGTGGTGCAAAATTAAAAGAGTGTATTGGTCATTTTGGTTACATTGAACTTGCGCGTCCTGTTGTTCATGTGAAATTTGTTTCGGTTATTCTTGATTTGTTGCGTGCAACTTGTCCTGAAACTGGCAGATTGTTAATCGCTCCTGAAAAGTTGGCAAAAGCAAAAGGACATTTGGATAAAATAGAGGAAGAAGAAGGTCAGGCAGAGCGTCGTAAAGCAGTTAAAGCACTTGTTGCGCAGTCATGTAGAGGTGGCAAGAATCCGTTTACAGGCAATAAGTTGGAAAAAGTTTCTATTGAGAAGCCAACAGGTTTTGTTGAAGGTGACAGAAGATTGTCTCCTATTGAAGTGCGTGCAAGACTAGAAAAAATTCCAGATGAAGATTTGGAAATTTTTGGTTTGAATCCAAATACGGCTCGTCCCGAATGGATGATTTTAACAGTGCTTCCAATTCCTCCGGTTACAGTAAGACCTTCTATTACTTTGGAGAGTGGTGAGCGTTCTGAAGATGATTTGACTCATAAACTTGGTGATATTGTTCGTATTAATCAGCGTTTGTTTGAAAATATTAATGCTGGTGCTCCTGAAATTATTATTGAAGACTTATGGGATTTGTTGCAGTATCATGTAACAACTTTTTTTGATAATGATGTTGCACAATTGCCTCCTGCGAGACACAGGTCTGGTCAGCCATTAAAGACGATTTCTGAGCGTATCAAAAGTAAGGAAGGTCGTATCAGGCATAATTTGGCAGGTAAGCGTACTAATTTCTGTGCGCGTACTGTTATTTCGCCTGATCCTTATTTGGCGCTTGATGAAGTTGGTGTTCCAAAAATTATTGCGATGAAGTTGAGTGTTCCGGAAACAGTGAATGATTGGAACATGGAATATTTGAAAAAATTTGTACAGAGAGGACCGCAAGAATATCCTGGAGCAAATTATGTTGTTCGCCCTGATGGTAAGAAAAAGAGAATTACTGAGGAAACAAAAGAAGCAGCGCTTGAAGAATTACAGCCTGGTTATGTTGTTGAACGTCATTTGATGGACGGTGATATTGCAATTTTCAATAGGCAGCCGTCTTTGCACAGAATGAGCATGATGTGCCACAGAGTGAGGGTGTTGCCGGGAAGAACATTGCGTTTGAATCCAGCAGTATGTAATCCTTACAATGCAGATTTTGACGGTGATGAGATGAACTTGCATATTCCTCAGACAGAGGAATCCCGTGCAGAAGCAGAGATTTTAATGCAGGTACAAACTCAGCTTATCTCTCCAAGATATGGTTTGTCTGTTATTGGTTGTATTCATGATGCGATTACTGGTAATTATTTGTTGTCAAAGAAAGATGATTTGACGCCGCAACAGGCAATGTTGTTGCTTGCCGCTGTTGGTATTACTGATTTGTTAAAGGTTGCAGGCAAGAAAAAAATATCTGGTAAAGAAGTGTTTAGTATGTTGCTTCCTGAAGATTTTAATTATAAAGGAGTTTCGCGTTCTGGTGATCCTGTTGTGATTAAAGATGGTAAATTGATTGAAGGTACTGTTGATACAAAAGCCATAGGGGGAGAAGGAGAAGGTCGTTTGTTGAGATTGTTGCACAAGCAATATGGTCCTGCAAGAACAATCAAGATTTTGCATCAGATTGCAAATCTTGGTATTGAGTATTTGATGTTGTCTGGTTTCACAACTGGCATTGCAGATGAAGATTTGCCAAAAGAAGCAACAAATCAGATTGATGATTTGCTTCATAAGGCAGAAGAGGATGTTGCATTGCTGATCAAACAGTTCAAAGAAGGAAGCTTGGAAGCATTCCCGGGACGTTCTGTTGCAGAAACTTTGGAAATGAAAATTTTGGAGCGTTTGAACAAAGCGCGTAATGAATGTGGCAAAGTTATCAGGCAGTTTATCACTGATAAAAACAATGCAGCAGTCATGATGTTCTCTGGTTCAAGAGGTAGTATTACTTCTCTTATTCAGATGAGTGCTTGTGTTGGTCAGCAGGCATTGCGTGGCAAGCGCATTGATAAAGGATATTCTGGAAGAACTTTGAGTTGTTTCAAAAAAGGCGATTTGAGTCCTGAATCAAGAGGATTTATTTTGAATAGTTTGAAGAAAGGAATTAATCCAAAAGAGTTTTTCTTTTTCGCAATGACTGGTAGGGATTCACTTATGGATACTGCTTTGAGAACGCCAAAATCGGGTTACTTGTATCGCAGATTGGCAAATGCATTACAGGATTTGAAAGTTGAATATGATGGTACTGTTCGTGATGCATCTGGCAGAATTATTCAGTTTGCATATGGAGAAGATGGTGTTGATGTTTCACGATCTGAGAATGGGAAGATTGATGTAAAAAGAATTGTGGAGTTGGAATAAAATGGTGCATAAAGATCTTGCAGAATTTGAAGATAAGCTTCCATTGAAGTTGCTTCAGGAAATTGAAGAGCTTGCTCCTGCAGCAAAACTTAAGAAAATTGCAAAAAAAGTTTTGGAAGAGTATGAAGCTGCAAAGATTGATGCAGGTGAAGCTGTTGGTTTAGTTAGTGCAGAAAGTATTGGCGAGCCAGGCACACAGATGACTTTGAATACATTCCACTTTGCAGGTGTTGCAGAGATGAATGTTACGATGGGTTTGCCTCGTATTATTGAAATTTTGGACGGCAGAAAATCTATTAAAACTCCGAACATGGAAATTTATTTGAAATCACCGTACAATAAAGGCAAGGATATTCGTGAAATTGCTTTGCGTGTTAAGGAAACTAGTTTGGGAGATGTTGCAAAAGAATTCTCTTTAAATATTGGTGATTTGACAATTGATGTTGTTCTCGATGAAGCAACTGTTAAGCTTGTTGATGCAACTTTTGATGAGATTGCAAAGGCAGTTGAAAAAGGTTTGACGGGTGTTTCTGTTAAACGTTCAGGTAATGTGTTAACGTTGAAGTTAAAAGAAAAAGATGAAACAAAAGGTTTGAATGAATTATATAGGGTTAAGGAAAGGGCGAAAGATGTGTATGTGAAAGGTGTTAAGGGAGTTACGCAGGTTCTTCCAGTGAAACGTCAGGAAGAATTTATTATTATCACTGCAGGAAGTAATTTGAAAAAGGTTTTTGAGCTTGATTTTGTTGATACTGATAGAACAGTAACGAATGATATTCATGAAATTCGTGATTTGTTTGGTATTGAGGCAGCACGACAGGCAATTATTGATGAATTGTTTAAAGTGATTGAAACGCAAGGGTTGAACGTTGATATTCGTCATATTATGTTGGTTGCTGATACGATGACTGCTGGTGGTGAAATTAAAGGCATTACGCGTTATGGTGTTGTTAGCGAGAAGGCATCTGTGTTGGCAAGAGCTTCTTTTGAAACACCGATTAAGCATGTTATTAATGCTTCTTTGAAAGGAGAAGTTGACAAATTAAACAGTGTTGTTGAGAATGTTATGTTGAATCAGACAGGTCCGCTCGGAACAGGTTTGCCAAGACTTGTGGCAAAGAGGGAGGAGTAAATGGCAAAAGGTTTTACAGATGTTGGTGAGGAATTAAAGCATTTGTTAGTTTCAGGAAAGCTTGTGCTTGGTACGGAAAAAGCAGTGAGTTTGCTTCGCCAGGGAAAACTTAAAAAAATATTTTTGGCTTCAAATTGTGCTGAGGATGTTAAGAAGGGTGTTTATGCGTTGTGTGAATTGCAAAAAGTTGAGTGTGTTGATCTTTTTGAATCCAATGAAGATATTGGAGCAAAATGCAAGAAGCCATTTGCAATTTCTGTTATTGGCGTGACTGCATGAAATTTGTTCTTGATACAAATGCAATGCAAACTATTTCATTATTTGAGAAATTAACGCGTGCTGATGTGAAAGATTGTGTTTTGCTTCCTGATCAGGTTATTTTTGTTGTGCAGGAAGGGGAAATTGGCAAGGCTATTGGAAAAGGTGGCCAGAATGTTCGTGATCTTGAGAGGAGATTGAAGAAAAAAATAAGGATTGTGGAGTTTAAGTCAGATCTCTTGGAATTTGTGAAAAAAGTGGTTGCCCCTTTGGAACTTGCAGATATATCTCTTGACGGTGATGCTGTTATTTTGTCGGCGAAAGATTTAAAAACCCGTGGTTTGCTGATAGGACGTGGAGCATCAAATTTGCGTGCATTTGAGAGCATTGTTAAAAGATACTTTCCAATTAAGGAGTTAAAAGTGATATAAAATGGGAAACAAACCATCTGGATTGAATACAGCAAAGGCGTTGAAGCGCCGTCGTCATAAAGGTAAATGGATGAGTAAAGATTATGTTTCGCGTGTTCTTAATTTGAAATCAAAATCAGATCCGTTGGAGGGTGCGTCTCAGGCAAAGGGAATTGTTCTCGAGAAAGTTCAGAAAGAGGCAAAGCAGCCAAACTCTGCAATGCGTAAATGTTGTCGTGTTCAGTTAATTAAGAATGGCAGACAAGTTACTGCGTTTATGCCGAGAGATGGTGCACAGAAATTAATCGATGAGCATGATGAAGTATTGATTGAATCAATTGGTGGTACGCAGGGCAAGTCTAAAGGGGATCTTCCTGGTGTTCGTTGGCAGGTTATCAAAGTTAACAATCAAAGTTTGGATGCATTATTGAAGAAGAAACTTGAGAAGGCAAGAAAATGAGCATATTAACTTTTAATAGATGGAGCGTTGGGGATGTTTCTGTTGAAGATTCTGGATTGCAGCGTTATATTTCTCTTGAGCCTCGTTTTGTTCCAAAAACAGGAGCAAGATATGCAGGCAAGCGTTTTCATAAATCAAGAACGTTTATTGTTGAACGATTAATTAACAAAATTTCTATTACTGGTCACAAAAGTAAAAAGCATTTCAAGAGTTCTGGTCATATGACTGGCAAGAGTACAATTGCGTATAATGCAGTTCGTACTGCCTTTGAGATTATTGAAAAAAAATTGAATGAGAATCCAATTAAAGTTTTGGTTAGAGCAATTGAGAATGCTGCTCCTCGCGAAGAAATTGTTGCAATTGAATATGGTGGTGCAAGATATCCTAAAGCGGTTGATTGTGCACCTCAAAGAAGAGTTGATATTGCATTGCGTTATTTCTGTCAGGGAGCATATGATAAATGTTTCAAAAAGAAAAAAGCACTTGCAAGTGCATTAGCAGATGAACTTATTGGCGCGTTTAATCTTGATGGCAAAACAATGGCAATTGTCAAAAAGCTTGAAATCGAAAGACAAGCTGATGCGAGCAGGTAAGTGAATTACTTTTTGTTTTTAGAAAAAATTTCTTAATGTTCTTTCGGAAAATCGACTGTTGGTAGTTCGCCTTCTGGAAGGGCGAACGCCAAATGAATTTTATATTTACAAAGATTATGTGTTGATTGTTATTGCATTAAAAAAACCAATCGCTATAAATATCAAAAACAAAGAAACAGTAAATGCTTTTAATCAGTTTTTTGAAACAATGTGGAAGCTTGCTAAAAGATAATTGTTAAGCGACTTTCCTCTGTCGAACTTTATTGCTTTCATAGTCAACGTCAAATGTTCTGTCTCTGAATGGTTCAAGTATTGCGTTTTCTGGTCCAAAACTTACGGTGTCTGCATCTTTCAGAGTGTTTCGTTTGTGGTATGGGACTCTGACGTGAATGGCTACACCATCTCTGGCTAATCGTCGTGCAGTTTCTTGTTCTAAGAAGTGTCCTTTGTACCCGCCCATTCTTCCAAGATATTCATCAAGAGTTGCTCCGTTCGTTAAACCAGGGTATGTTGCTTGATATGTTTCCCAGTCAAGTTGTGGTGTGAGTAATCTTCCAATTGGTTCGTCTTGTTCAGCTAAACGTAAGATTTGTTTTGCAGTGCTTCTTTGATCTCCGGGGATAAGTCCTATGCACATATCAAGTGTTGGAAGAGCATCAGCGTTACCATAATCTGCTCTGCAAACAAAGTCAATTCCTCTGGTGTCAAAAACGTCCCATGGTGTTGGTTCTGGCTGATACGCAATAACTGCGACGTATACATTTACGCCTTTTCCAGAAAGTTCTCTCCGAAGTTTTGTGCTTGCATCGCGTGCTTGACCAAATTTATAATGTCCAGGAACTCTTCTGTCTCCGTTTGTTACTTCTGCTACAACGCAAAAACCAGAGCGGATGATGTCGTCATGTATGCCGTCAGAAATGTTATGTCTTTGTTGCTTTCGACCCATCTAGAGTTCTAATAGAGTGAAAATGATATATAAACATTCGTGAGGAGAGGTCAGTGATGAAATTGATTTTTTTTTAGTTCGGTCAATAACTGCATTCTTCGCATTTACCGCCGGAGTATTCAGAAGGAACACTAACAATCCCTTTTTGTAGTATTTGTTCTTTTTTGCTTGTGTATCTATATATAGTTATTCCTTTGCATTTTAACTTATGAGCCAGCAAGTATGCTTTTTTTATATCATCAATAGTGGCATTTTCTGGCAGGTTGATGGTTTTGCTGACAGCGTTATCACAATATTTCTGGAAAACAGCCTGCATTTTTACATGCCAGTCTGGTTTTATTTCGTGTGCTGTTTTGAATATTTTTTGTATGTCTTTTGGAACTTCTTTTAGTCCTTGGACGCTTCCTGTTTTTGCTATTTTTGTCATAATATCAACGCTGTAGAATCCATGTGCACGTGCTATTTCCTCGAATGTTTTGTTTATTTCAAGTAATTGTGTGTTTTGGAATGTGCGTGCATAGCTTATTGCAAATAATGGTTCTATTCCTGATGTTGCGTTTGCTATGATTGATATGGTTCCTGTTGGTGCGATTGTTGTTACTGTTGCGTTTCGTGTTGGTTGTTTCCATGTACTTTTTGCAATGTTTGGGAAGCTTCCGCGTTCTTCTGCTAATTTGTTGCTTTCTTTTCGTGCTTCTTCGTTAATGAATTTCATGAGTTTTTCTGCAAACTGCAGTGCTTTATCTGAATCATAAGGCAGGTTTAGTTTAATTAGTAATTCTGCAAAACCCATAATTCCTAATCCTATTCTTCTGTTTGCTTTGGTGATTTCTTCTATTTTTTGATCGGGATATTTGTTTACATCTATGACGTTATCCAGGAAGTGTATTGCTGTGTGTATTATTTTTTTGAATTTGTCCCAGTCAAATTTGTTTTGTTTAAGCATGTGTGCTAAGTTGATGCTTCCTAGGTTGCAGCTTTCGTATGGGTGTAGTGGTTGTTCGCCGCATGGGTTTGTGCTGTCGATAAGTCCTATGTGGTTTGTGGGGTTTGTTTTGTTTATTTCATCTATAAAGATGATTCCTGGGTCGCCTGTTTTCCATGCGTTTTCTGCGATTATGTCAAAGACTGTTGAAGCATTTACTTGGTTTGTTTTTTTGTTTGTTCGAGGATTAACAAGATGGTATTGTTGGTTTTTTAATACAGCTTGCATAAATTGTTCTGTTACTGCTATGGATAAATTAAAGTTAACAAAGTTTCCTGTTCGTTTTGCAACGATGAATTTTAGAATATCGGGGTGCGTGCAGTGCAGTATGCCCATGTTTGCTCCTCTTCTTTTGCTTCCTTGTTTGATAATGTCTGTTGTTGTGTCAAAGATGCGCATGAAGCTTACTGGACCAGAAGCAGCCCCTTTAGTGCTTTTAACAAGATCTCCTTGTGGTCTGATTTGTGAGAATGAAAATCCTGTTCCTCCGCCGCTTTGTTGTATTATGGCTGCTAATTTTATGCTGTCAAATATTTCATCAAGTGAGTCGCCGACAGGCAGGACAAAGCACGCGCTTAATTGTCCAAGGTCTGTTCCTGCGTTCATTAGTGTTGGTGTGTTTGGCAGAAAGTCAAGGTTGCTGAGAATGTTGAAAAATTCTTCTTCTGTTTTTTTGAGAGCGCCTTTTTTGTACAAGCTGTCTGCTTGTGCGATTGCTTTTGCAACGCGTCTGAATAAGCGGATAGGGGTTTCTGTTATATTTCCGTTTTCATCTCGAAGCAAGTATCTTGATTTGAGGACTGCGATGGAGTTTTGACTTAGATGAAGTTCGTCTCGTATGCCGAGTGTTGTTCTGAATTCAATGATGTGTTTTTCTTTTTTGTGTTGCTGGTATTTTTTGCTGGCTTCTTTTGCAAAGTTGTCTAGGTTTTCTTTTATAATGTCGTGAATGTATTGTGTTGTTGGTGTTATTGTTGTGAATTGTTTTTCAAGATCAGAAAAAATTTTTTGCAGAATTTTTGCAGTGTTTATTTTTTTCCCAGTAGTTTTTATGGCTTGTTCAATGCTTGCTTTTATTTTTTCTTCTTTAAATGGTTCAAGCGAGCCGTCTCGCTTTTGAATGTATGGTATTTTGGTCATTAACCCCCCTTTAATTGAGTGTTTTGTTGTTTATATACTATTTAAACTTTTACACGAAAATAATTATTTTTAATATGGAAAAGATTTATTTTATATATTCGTTTGTTCAGCAAAAGTGTATGCCGACAGTTTTAGTAGGAATAGTAACATCAAAAGCAGACGAGTATTGCTTAGATGAATTTCTTGCTTGCTTGCGTGCTCAATCAGCTAAAGGGGATGTGTTATTTGTTGTGAATCACGGTCAGGATGTGTATGCAAAATTGATTGAGTCAAAAACATTGAATGATGAAACTATTTCAGTTGTTGTTGATCCAAAACCAGCCGGTGAGAAAATTGATAAAATTCTGAACGGCAGGAATTATTTGCGTAATTATGCGCTGGAAAAAGGGCATGATTATTTGTTTATGGTTGATAGTGATGTCTTGCTTCCTCAACAGGCACTTCTTTGGCTTGTCGCATTAAAAGAAGATGTGGTTACAGGTGTTTATTTGAATAATTTTTACATTGATGGCAAAAATACAATTGCTCCAGTATTGTTTAAAGATTTGGGAAAAGGTGAATGTCAGCTGTATACATATGAAGGAGCTGCGGTTAATCAATTGCTTGAGATTGGTGCAGCGGGTTTTGGTTGCACACTTATTTCAAAAAGAGTGCTTCAAGAAGTTCCGTTTAGAAAAATAGGTCATTCTGGAGAAGATATGGCTTTTTACGTTGATGCGCGTGCAAAAGGTTTCAAAACAGTTGCAAACACATTTGTAAAGTGCGTGCATCGCCCATATCCTGCTGATGATCCAAGAGCAAGATTGTTTGAATGGCGAACAAATGTTGAAAATATTGATATTGATTTGGAAATCAAGGATTAAATTTCTATTTCTTTCCAGACAGTTTCTTTTGCGCTGAAAAATTTTCTTGTAAACTCAACAGCTTCTTCTGGAATAAAAGGTTTGCACGTGTAACAATCAACAGTAAATAACGGAGGGTTTGTTGGATAACTGTAGAAATGTGCTCCAGAGGTTTTCCAATGAATCCAACCTCCATATCCATCCTCGTGTGCAGTGTATGCGACTGGATCTGAAAGTACAGTCATTTTAACAACTTTTGAAAGTTCAACTAAATATTTCTTGATATCTTCAGGCTCAACAATTTTTTCTGTAGTTCCTTCAATAATTATTCTTTTCCGTATTAGTTTTGGCGCTAAGTTTTTCCACACTAGTTTTTCCACATTATTGTACTAAATGAATAATTAAGAAAATAAAACTTTGCTTTAAAATTTAAGCTTTTTAGCAAAAATTTATAAATAAATTGGTATTAAACTAAAAAATGGACAAACTGGATTGGAAAATTTTGGAAGTGATTGATTGGGATGCGAGGTTGCCGATAAATCAAATTGCCAAAAAAGTCAAATCAAATAAGGATGTTGTTGCTTATAGAATTAAAAAACTACAAGATGCAAAAATAATCAAAAGATATTTTCCTGTGTTGGATATGTTCAAGCTTGGCTATCATACGCTGCGTTTATATCTTGATTTAGAAGAGTTGGATGAAAAAGAAGAACAAAAAATAGTAGATTTTCTTGATAGAGAGCTTAATTTAGGTATTATATTTAGAATGGATTATCCTTACCGGTATGGTTTCGTTATTTGGCTTAAATCAATTTACGACATGGAAAAAATTATTTTGAAAGTTAAAAGAAATCTCGGATCAACGCTCATTAAATATCAGCACACTATTTTTTCAACATTTCGCCAATATCCTAAAGATTATTTGTTCAACAAAAAATATCACGACAAACAATTGAGTTTGGAACCAACAGAAGAAGAACATTATGATGATCAAGATTTTCTCATCTTGAAAGAGCTGGCAGAGAATGCAAGATGTTCTACAGTGCAAATTTCACAAAAATTGAAAATTCCGCAAACAACTGTTTCTAATAAGATCAAAGCACTTGAGAAAAAAAAGTTTATTTTAGGGTATCGTGCAGATATAGATTTTATCAAATTGGGTTTTACGAATTATTTTCTTGAAATTTATCTTGATACTAATGATAATCTGAATGAAATAGAATCTTGGGCTGATGCACATCCAAATGTTGTTTGGCTGCAAAAAATTATCGGAACTTGTGATATTGAGATTGAAGTAGAAGTGAAGGGCAGGGAAGAATTGGAGAAGTTATTGAACGAGTTACGGCACAAATTCAAAAACATCCGTAAAATAATTTTCTGGTCGCAAGAATATAAGAAACTGACTTTTTTGCCCTGAACTTGATCACTCAACTATTCAATAACCATCTCGTTTGCATAATCAATGATTCATCATACTAAAAACCAAAAAGCTTATTAATAAGATAATCTTATCAGCAAGTATGAATTCGGAGACAGTTGAAGTAACAAGTATGAGTTCTCGAGGGCAGATTGTGATACCTCACGGGGTGAGAGAAAAAATGCATTTAGTTGAGGGAGAAAAGTTTGTCGTAATGGGCTCGGGAGATACTATTCTGTTAAAGAAAATTCACGCTCCTCCTAAAGAACAATTTGAACGATTGTTACGCGAAACAAGAAAGCATGTTAAAGAATCAGGCATAACGCCTCAAGATGTTGAAGATGCAATAAAAAGAGTGCGTGCTCGAAAGAAAAAATGATACGGGTTGTTCTCGATACAAATATTTTTATCAGTGGTATATTCTGGCCCGGAAATTATTGCGCTCAAATTATTGACGCATGGAAAGAAGGCAAATTTGAAACAGTAACTTCTGAGGAAATAGTAAAAGAGCTTGTGGAAACTCTATTTGAGTTTAAAATTAAACTTACAGAAGAAAAAATCTCTGCTTGGGAAAAAGAAATTCTTGAACGCTCATTAATTGTTGCACCAATAAACAAGTTGGACTTAGTCAAAGATGATCCAGATGATAACAAATTCTTTGAAGCAGCAATCGCGGCAAACGCACAGTACATTGTCAGTCAAGACAAGCACCATTTGCGCATAGGTGAATTTAAAGGAATCAAAGTTCTTACACCAGAAGAGTTTCTCACAATATTTGAGAAATAAATTCAAAAACATCCGTAAAATAATTTTCTGGTCGCAAGAATATAAGAAGCTCACGTTCCTTCCTTAACTGGTAATTTTACTTTCTCCATCAACCTTATGCACTCGAATTATTTGATCTGCAAAACTTTCTATTTTTTGTTCGTGACTTACAACTACTATCTGATTCAAAGGCAGTTGTGCTAAAACATCTCGCATTTTATCTAATTGCTCTGAGCTAAATCCGTCTGTTGGTTCATCAAGAACAATCAAGTCTTTTGTTTGTATTCCGCTAATTAAAGAATTTATTGTCTTATTCAAAGCAAGCCTGTATGCTAATGCACAGGCTGTTTTTTCTCCTCCGCTTAAGTGTTCAACTTCGAGATCATATCCGTTTTGTTGTATTGTTGGCGTGAATGTGTCATTGAGTTTCGCGCTTAGAACATCTTCAACCAGCATTGAAAACCATTCTTGAAATACTGCGTTAAATTCGTGGTGTATTGTTGTCATGACGTGTTTCTCGATAATGTCCATGAGTGGTGTGAAGTAATCTGTTATCCATTGGTGTACGTGTTGTGTTCTTTGCAGTGTTTTCTTCGCGTTTTCTTTTTTGGTTATTTCTTGTTCTAATTTAACAATTTGTTGTTGAATTAATTGTGTTTTCTGAAGAGTGTTAGAATATGTTATGCTGAGTGATCTTTCTTGTTGTTGTAATTCTTGTTGTTCTTTTCTTAATAAATCATATCCTGCAGTGATTTCCTGAATGGGTTTTAATTGGCGTTCAAGGTGTTGTATGGTTTCTTGTGCAGTATTTATTTCATGGCTTGTTGTTGTTTGCTGTGTTTCAATTTGTGTTTTTCTTTGTTGTAATTGTTGAGCATGTTTTATTTTAACATTTGCTATGGCTATTTCTTTTTCTTTTGTTTGTACTTCTTGTAGTGCAGTTTTGTGTTCGGTAAGAAGTTGTTCTATTTGTAGCATTTGTTGGGCGTTATATTGTAATCCTTTTTCAACTGCAATAATTTTTTGTTGTTCTTCGTTTATGATGCTGTGTTTGTGGTCATCTGCAACAGGTTGCAGGCAAGTTGGACAGTTTGAGAGTGTTGTTATTTTTTGACTTAATGTCGCTGATTGTTTTTTGAGTGTTTCTAGCTCAGCAAGTTTAGTGTTTGTTTTTCTGATTTGTTTTTCTTTCTCAATGATTTGTTGTTGTAGTTCTTCTTTTTTCTTGATGATTATGCTTGATTCAAGTTGGTTTGGTAGGTTTTGCTGTGCTTCTGAAACTTGTTTTGTTATTGTTAGCAGATCTTCTGTTAGTTGTTTGTGTTGTTGTTCTTTTTGTTGCAGTTGTGTTTTTGTGATGTGGAGTGTTCTTGTGAATTTCTCTGTTTCTTTTTGTTGCAGTTCTATTGTTTGTACTTGTTCTGTTGTTGTTTTGAGTTTATTCTGAATTTGTTCCAGTTGAGGTTTAATCAAGGTGTTTTGTTTTTGTGTTTCCTGGTACTCTTTCATAATTTCTTGGTGTTGTTTTTTCTTTTCTTCCAGATCTGAAATTACTAAATCAAATGCACGTTTCCTTTCCCGTAATGCTTTTGCATAATTGCTTGCATTTTGGCTGATTCTTTCGTATTTGTCAATGTTGAATACTTTGCGTAATATTGCTATTCTGTCTTCTTTGCTTTCCTGCAGGATTCTTTTCATTTCCTCTTGTGGGGTGTACACAGTATATCTATAAACAAAGTTTTTGCTTTTGGTTAATAGTTCTGCAGGGTAACCAAGTAACTCAAGAATTTTGCTTTTGAGTTCTGTTGCAGTTGCAGCTTGTTTAACTTCATTTATTATCAAATATCCTGCATCTTGTTCAACGCTGTTTTTTGTGCGTTTTAATGTTCTGCTTATTGTTATGGTGTCTTTACTTACATTGAATGTGAGTTCTACGCTTCCTTCTTGTGATCCATTTCGCAGTAAGGCATTACCTGAAAGCTCACCTCTCAATAATCCAAATAATGCAAATTCGACTGCGAAAAGTATTGTGCTTTTTCCAGATCCAATATCTCCAGAAAGCAAAACTAATCCTGATGGGAAATCTATTTCGGCAGTTCTATATGTTCTAATGTTTCTTAGTTTTAATTTAACGAGTTGCATTTCCACCCTTTTGTTAAAGTTGTTATTTTTCTGGAGGGTTATAAAGATTGTTCTGTTTGAGAAACAATTACAAATCGTCAAAAATTCACTACTTTTGAATAACAAAAAGCAAACCTTTATAAAGAGGTGTTTGCTTTTATGTTTCAGAGATGGAAAGGTAGGCAAAATATGTTTTTGCTTTGTTTTCGGAGAAACCTTCTTCTGTTATGAAGCCGGGTTTCATGGAATATCTTTCTGTCCAGAAAGGATGGGATTGAACCCGGAGTAATATAAAATGAAATTTGAAGAATTAAATTTAAATTCAGAGCTATTGAAAGCTCTAAAAATATTGAAATATGATGATCCTACTGAAGTGCAGGAAAAAGCAATTCCTTTGGCGCTTTCAGGAAAAGATGTTATTGTTAGAAGTAAAACAGGTTCTGGAAAAACGTTTGCGTTTGCTTTGCCAATTATTAATATGTTGTCTCAGCAAAAACAATTGCAGGCGATCATTCTTGCACCTACAAGAGAGCTTGCGCAGCAGATCGATAGTGAAGTAAGAAAGCTTGATAGGGCTACAAAAACTATTTTGTTGTATGGCGGTGTAAGTATTAGTCCGCAAATTAGTGCGCTTGATCGGGGTGCTCATATTGTTATTGCAACGCCTGGAAGGTTGCTTGATCATATTGAGCGCAAAACTATTGATTTGTCAGCAGTTCGTTTTGTGGTGTTGGATGAAGCAGATAGAATGTTGGATATGGGTTTTATTGATGATGTTGAGCGTATTCTTGCAAAAACTCCAAAATCTAGGCAAACTATGTTATTCTCTGCGACAATGCCTGAGCAGATTTGTCAGCTTTCACAAAGATACATGAATAATCCAGAGCAGTTGATGTTGCAGCAGGATGAAATAACTGTTAAGCAAATTAGACAGCAAGTGTTTGGTGTTGATAGAAAGCAAAAACTGTCAGTTCTTACAAAAATTTTGCGTGATCGTGCTGCAAAAAAAACTATTGTTTTTGTGAACACAAAAGATTGGGCAAAGAGTTTGTCTGATATTTTGTATCGTAAAGGTTTTAGATCTACTAGCATTCATTCTGGTTTGTCTCAGAGCAGGCGTAATGTGGTAATTCATGATTTTAATGCAGGGAAATATACTATTCTTGTTGCTACAGATGTTGCAGCAAGAGGGTTGCATATTGAGGGCGTTACTCATGTTGTGAATTATGATATTCCTAGAAATCCTAAGGATTATGTGCATAGAATTGGCAGAACTGGTAGAGCTGGCAAGGAAGGTGATGCTGTTACTTTTGTAACGCAGGTTGATCAGCATTTGTTGAGGGCAGTTGAAGATGAGATTCAGATGCGTTTGGAAGTTCAGGATTTAGCTGGTTTGTCTGCTGCTCCAATTGAATCGCCTATGAAGATGCATCATCCTGTTGAACAAATTAAGGTGCATACGCACAGTGATTCTTCAGGTGATGATTGGGGTTTGGATTAACTTTTTTGGTTTGCACATTTTTTGGCAACTCGTCGCGAGATTGTGAGCAGTTGCGAAGTGTTTATTTATATCCGAAAGGATTTATGATTTCCTGAGCAACTGCGAACAACGAGCGATTTAGATCAAACTTTTCCAAAAAGTTTGCTGTGTGATGATTGGGGTTTGGATTAATTTTTTTAAGTTAAGCAGCAGTTCCATAAACAAAAGTGCGTAATGTTGGGTCGTTTGCTACTATTCTCCTTAGTCGGTGAATTGTTGATTTTACTGTTCCTTCTTTGAGCCCGAATCTTTCTGCCGCAGCAGCATAAGTTATTTCTTCACCCTCAATTGCAAGAAGAAGTTGTGCATTTACTGTTCCAACCTTTGCTGAGAGTCTTGGAACTAGTTGGCCACATAAGTCTTTCCTTTCAAGAAGTCCATAAGGGGTATCATGTTTGTCTGGAATAACGGTGTCTAAGTTATCTTCAAATGTTAGGCCGCCTCTGTCATTTCTTCTGCCGTTTTGTCTGCATCGGTCAAAGTGGGTTGTTAGAACAGCGCGTTTAACATATGCGCTTAATCCCCTATTTAATTCAGGGTTTGTGGTTAGTACTTTTAGCATTGCGTCTTGTACGAGGTCATCTCTTTCATGACTGGTATAACCAAGTCTACGTGCAGTTCTTAGTGCAACAGGATATGCTCCGACTAGAGCGCTTCCTAAATCAGTTTGTTCGTCACTCATTTTGATGAGTTAATAACTGAGCTTTATTAATGTTTTTTAACCATTTTCAGAATTATAGCAGAGGCAGTATATTATTAATAATATTTGGCCTCTGCGATATTCGGAAAACCTAACTAAATAATATTAAAAACTTAGGTTTTCCGTTATAATATCTATTTTGCAAGCTATATTTCTTCCTTGTAGTGATATTTAAAAAGGCTTGTCTTTAACTATGTATGGAGGGGTTTGAGTGAAGAATGAATTAACTGTTGCGATTATAATTGTAATTTGCGCAGTTCTTGCTGTTGCTGTGCGTGCTATGGTTTGGTAGTATGTTCTCACGAATTTTTCTTTTTTTGGGTTTTTTATTTCTTCATTGGGTCTAATACAAGGAAAAGCCCTGCTTTTCCTGTACAGAAAATCTCAAGATTTTCTTGTACCCCGCAGCTCTGCTGCGATATGATTTTTCCCGATGAAGTTTAAAAATACAAAGAAAATTCGAGGAATTTTCTTGTACACAAAAATCTTTGATTTTTGTTGTACCCCAGAGCTCTGCTCCGGGGTATTTTTATTTGCTGCTTTTGTTACGTTTTGATTTTATTGTTTTGTTAAATGTTTTTGCATTGAATGTTTTGCTAAGTTCTTGTAGACGATCTTTTTTCAGTTTGGTGTTTTCGCGCATTAATGTTAGTTCTTTTTCTAAATCGCCGAAATTTGTGATGTCTTTAAGTTGATTTTGTAGTTTTTTCTTGCGAAGTTTTGTTTGGATTTTTTGGATTAAATTGGTTCTTTCTTTCTTATTGCTTTCAGGCTTTGCAATTAGTTTGTTATCTAGTTTGTCAAAGTTTGTAATGTCATCTATTTGTTTTTTGAATGTTTTTCTTGACAGTTTGGTTTTGATTTTTTGGAGGAAGCTATCTTTCGTTTTGAGTGTGTGCAAGTGATTTTCGTTAGCTCGTTCTCTTGTTTTTTGATATGCTTTGCTGATGAGGCTGTCTTTTTTAATTTCATGAGTGTGTTTTTGTCTTCCTATGGTGCTCACTAGAGTTATTGCTGCAAGCATTAATGCAGCAAGAAGGACATATGCGGTTGTTGATGGTTCTATGTTTATTGTTGGTGATTCTTTTGTGGGTTCTTGTTGTTCTTTTTTTGGTTCTGAAATATCTGTTGTTATTGTTTCCTGAATGGATTCATCTGGTTGTGTTGCTTGCACTGTTTCTGGCTGGTTTTGTTCAGGTCTGACTTGTGTTATTGAGGGTAGTTGTGTTTGTTGTGTTATTTGTTGTACAGTTGGTGCTGGAACAAAGCTTCTGCTTCCGCTGCCACCGCCTTGTGCTGTTGGTGTGGGTGTTGGTGCAGGGGTTGTTACAGTTACAGTGGTGTTTGCGGAAGTGTTCGTGCTGAAATTAGTTATTCCATCAGTGTAGGTTACATTCACAATGTTTGTAAGCACTCCAGCACTGGAATTTATTTGTAATGTTATGTTGATTTCTGTGCTGTTGTCGGGAATAATGCTTCCTAAATTCCATGTTGTGTTTGTCGCATTTTCTGGGCTTGCGTTTACAAATGTGGTGTTTTCTGGGAAACTTTCGTTGAGTGTAACATTTTGTGCAGTTCCATTGCCTATGTTTGTTATTGTTATTGTATATAAAATGAAACTTCCGTTTTCTACAGAACTCTGGTTTCCTTCTTTTGTAACAGTCAAGTTTGGAACTCCTGGAGTCTCGTTGCTGCTGTAATTGGTGAAATGACTTACGTTAAATACGAAAGTGCTGCCGTTGTAACTTATTTCTGTGCAGTTGGTGTTGTCGCATACTTCAAATGTTCCAGTGCTATCAAAGTCTACGATTGCTTGAGGGTCTGTAAAGTTGAGGTTGTGTAGTGTGATGATTGCGGTTTGGTTGAAGAAGCTTAAATTGGTAGAGTTGAGGAATGCGTTGTTGTTGGTGATGTTTAGGTGTTCTTGTGTGATGTTGGTGTTTGCTGGTATGGTGGCGTTGTTGAGTATGTTGATGCTTCCGTTGTTTGTTGTGAATGTTGTGTTGGTGAGGTTGTTTCCTGTGCTTGTTGTGTCTATGAATATCCAAGTATTTAATGTGATGATTGTGTTGTTGTAAAAGGTGTTGTTAATTGTGCTGTTTTGAAGTGTTATTGTTGCTGTTGTTGTGTTGCTTGTGTTGAATGTGTTGTTGGTGAATGTGTTGTTTGTTGCGTTGGATTGCATTAGCAGAGCAGATGTGTTGCTTGTGATGTTGTTATGTTGGACAGTGGAATCGTTAGTTCCTTCTCCAATGAAGAGTGTGTTGATGTTGCTGCTGGTAAGTGTGTTGTATTGGATTGTGTTTTGAGTGCTTCCTGTGATTGTTATGGTGCGTGTTTGAGTGTCTGTTGTTGTGATTGTGTTGTTTGTGATTGTGTTATTGTTGGAGTTGTTTGTGAGGGATATTGTTGAAGTGTTTGTTCCTCCTGAGGCGGTGATGGTGTTGTTGTTTATGGTGCTGTTTTGCATTCCTGTTGCGTTTATTGCGATGGTGAAATTGCTGATGTTTGCGAAGTTTCTGATTGTAATATTGTTGTGACTGTCTGTGTTGTTGATGGCCATTCCGCTGGTGTTTCCTGTTAGGTTAAAGCCTGCTCCGTCTAATATTATGTTGCTTGTGTTAATGGTGAAGCAGGTTCCGTTGCTTTGGATGTTTTGTGTTAGTGTTATGTCGTTGCTTACAATTCCGCATTGGCTTCCGTTTGCGAGTGTTTGTGTGGTGTTTTCTCCTGTTGAGTAGTTGGTGAATTGTGTGACGTTGAAGGTGTAGGTGTCTGCGTCTGTTATTTCTGTGCAAATGCTTGAGCTGCACACGCTTCCGTTTCTGTATGGTGTTCTGTCTGTGAGTCCGAGGCTGTCAGTGTTGTGTAGTGTGATGATTGCGCTTTGATTGAAGAATGTTAGGTTTGTGCTGTTGAGGAATGCGTTGTTGGTGGTGATGTTGAGTTGGTTTTGTGTGATGTTGGTGTTTGTTGGTATTGTTGCGTTGTTTAGTATGTTGATGCTTCCGTTGTTGTTTTGGAATGTTGTGTTTGTGAAGTTGTTGCCTGTGCTTGTGGTGTCTGTGGTGATCCATGTGTTTAGTGTTGTTAGTGTGTTGTTGCTTATGGTGTTGTTTTGTGATGTTGTTATTTGTATTGTGGGGTTTGTGTTGTGTGTTGTGTTTATGTTGTTTTGTGTGATTGTGTTGTGGTGGGAGTTTGTGTTGATGTCGGTTGTTGTTGTGTTGGTGGTTGTTAGGTTGTTGTTTGTTATTGTGTTGTTTTCTGATTGGAATATGTTTATTGCGTTTGCGTTTTGTGTGTTTATGTTGTTTTGTGTGATTGTTGTTGTGTTGGTTCCTGTGAAGAGTAGTATTCCTATTGAGTTTTCAGTGTTGTTGATTGTGTTTTGTGTGATGTTGTTGTTGGTGCTGGTTGTGAGTAGTATTGCTGCTGTTTGTCCTGCTCCTGTTGGTATGTTGAGTGTGAATGTATTGTTGTTTATGGTGCTGTTGTCCATTTCTGTTGCATTAATGCCGATACTGAAATTGCTGATGTTTTGGAAATTTCTTATGGTTATGTTGTTGTGACTGCCGGTGTTGTTGATGGCCATTCCGCTGTTGTTTCCTGTGAGGTTGTATCCTGCTCCGTCTAAGATTATGTTGCTTGTGTTGATGGTGAAGCATGTGTCGTTTGTTTGGAGGTTTGCTGTTAGTGTGTAGCTGTCGTTTAGTATTCCGCATCCTGCTCCCATGCTGTAATTTGTGAATTGTGTGACTTCGAAGATGTATGTGTTGCTTTCTTGTATTTCTGTGCAGATAGCGTTTGAACAAGGCGTTCCATCGCGGTAGGGGTGTTTGTTGCTTATTGCTAGACTGCTTTCTACGTTGTTGAGGGTGATTCGTGCGGTTTGGTTGAAGAATGTTAAATTGGTGCTGTTCAAAAATGCGTTGTTTAGTGTGATGTTGAGGTTATCTTGATCAACTGTTATGGTTGTAGAAATTGTTGCGTTGTTTAGTATGTTGATACTTCCGTTGTTTGTTGTGAATGTTGTGTTGGTGAAATTGTTGTGTGTGGCGCCAACTGTTTCTATCCAGTCACCGCTTAGCGTTTGCAGTGTGTTGTTAATGAAGCTGTTGTTGTGTGCAGTTATTATTTGTATTGCAGCACCAGCTGTAGCCTGGAAAGAGTTACGAGTGAATACGTTTTCATTTCCTTCAATGAGAGTTTGTGTTTGACTTAGAATGGTGTTATTATCTATGGTGTTATTTTCTCCGCTGGCAAGGTGTATTGCTTCTTCAGTACCGCTTGTGATTATGTTATTCAGTATTTGGGAGTTATTGCCGGTTATTTGCAAGCCAATTCCTGTTGTGCTGTTTATTGTATTGTTGTTGAGGGTGTTGTTGTTTGACACTCCTGCGATTTGTACAGTTATTTGTGTTGTGTTAATGGTGCTGTTTGTAATAGTGTTGTTAAATGAGTTTTGAAGGATGATTCCTTGGGTTGAATTTGCAATGGTGTTGTTTTGGATGGTGCTGTTTTGCATTCCTGTTGCGTTTATTGCGATGGTGTAGTTGGTGATGTTTTGGAAGTTTTGTATTGTTATGTTGCTGAAGCTGTTGTTGTTAAGTATTGCTGATCCGGTGTTGTTTCCTGTGAGGTTGTATCCTGCTCCGTCTAAGATTATGTTGTTTGCGTTGATGGTGAAGCATGTTCCGTTGCTTTGGATGTTTGTTGTGAGGTTGATGTTGTTGTTTACAAGTCCGCATTGCGTGCTGTTTGCGGTTGGTGTGGTGCTATTTTCTCCTGCTGAGTAGTTGGTGAATTGGGTAACATTAAAAACGTAAGTGTTGGCGTCTGTTATTTCTGTGCAGATGTCTGTTGAACATTGTGTTCCGTTTCTGTATGGTGCTCTGTCTGTTAGGCTTAAACTGTCTGTGTTGTGTAGTGTGATGATTGCGCTTTGATTAAAGAATGTTAAATTTGTACTGTTAAGGAATGCGTTGTTGGTGGTGATGTTTAGGTGTGTTTGGTTGATTGTTGTGCTTGCTGGTATTGTTGCGTTTTGTAGGATGTTTATGCTTCCGTTGTTGTTTGTGAATGTGGTGTTTGTGAGGTTGTTTCCTGTGCTTGTGCTGTCTGTTGTTATCCATGTGGTTGATTCGATGAGTGTGTTGTTGTTGAATGTGTTGTTGGTTGCGGTGTTTGTGAGTGTTATTGCTGTTGTTGTGGTGTTGATGGTGTTGTTGTTTATGGTGTTGTTGTTTGCTGTTTCTTCTAAGGTTATTCCGTTGGTTCCTGTGATGGTGTTGTGTTCTATGAGTGTGTGGTTTGTTCCTGTTCCGATGAATATTGCTTCTGTGTTTGTGCTGGTGATTGTGTTTTGTGTGATTGTGTTGTGGGTGCTTCCTGAGGATAGGCTGATTGGTGTTGTTTCGCTGTCGTTTCCTGTGATGGTGTTTTGTGTGATGGTGTTGTTTGTTCCGTTTCCTAGGTCTATTGTTGCTAGGTCTGTTCCTCCTCCTGCGTTGATGGTGTTGTTTTGGATGGTGCTGTTTTGCATTCCTGATGTTTCTATTCCTGCTGTGAAGTTGGTGATGTTTTGGAAGTTTCTTATGGTTATGTTGTCCAATCCGTTAGTGTTGTTTATTGCGAAGCCGCTTCCGTTTCCTGTGATGTTAAAGCCTGCTCCGTCTAATATTATGTTGTTTGCGTTGATGGTGAAGCATGTGTCGTTTGTTTGGAGGTTTGCTGTTAGTGTATAACTTGCATTTAGTATTCCGCATCCTGCTCCCATGCTGTAGTTTGTGAATTGTGTCACGTCGAAAATATATGTGTTGGCTTCTTGTATTTCTGTGCAAATGCTTGAACTACAATGGCTTCCGTCTCTGTAGGGGTGTTTGTTGCTTATTGCTAGACTGCTTTCTACGTTGTTGAGGGTGATTCGTGCGGTTTGGTTGAGGAATGTTAAATTGGTGCTGTTCAAAAATGCGTTGTTTAGTGTGATGTTTAGTTGGTTTTGTGTGATGTTGGTATTATCGGGTAAAGTGAAATTGCTTAGAATGTTTATGTTGCCGTTTGTTGTTTGGAATGTAATGTTAGTAAAGTTGTTGCTGCTTGCGGCAGTATCGCCGAGCACCCAGATGCTTAATGTTTCGAAAGTATTGTTGGTGAAGTTATTGCCGCTTGAGCTGCTTAAAAGAGAAATGCTTGTTGTTCCATTAATTGTGTTGTTGGTGATGTTGTTGTTATTTGCAGAAGTGGAGAATTGAATTCCCGTGTTGCTTGTTGAGTGGATGTTGTTTTGAGTTATTGTAGATTGAGTAGCTCCGTTAAGGTTAATGGAAATGCTTGATGTTGTGAAATTATTGTTTGAAATAAAGGTGTTTTCTACAGCTGATAGAATGCCGCTGCTTGAGTTGAATTGATTGTTAGTAATGTTGTTGTTATTAGAGCTTGATTGCAGAGATATAGAACCATCACCTAGGAAGATGTTGTTGTTGATTCTGTTGTTATCTGATGTGGAAAGAAGGTTGATTGAATTAGCACTTCCATTGATTGTATTATTCTCAATAAGATTGTTTTCGCTTGCGGAGAATCGAATCCCTGTGGTGAAGTTAGATATTGATCTTATGTCTTGTATGGTGGTGCCGTCAAAGCCTGTATTGTTAATAGCAACTCCGCTTCCGTTTCCTGTGATGTTAAATCCTGATCCGTTTAGTATGATGTTGTTTGCGGCTATGGTGAAACAATCTCCGTTTGCGTTGATGTTTGTTGTGAGGTTAAGATTTGCATCTACCATGCCGCATCTGCTTCCGTTTGCAGTGTTGTTTTCTCCTACTGAATAATTAGTGAATTGTGTGACGTTGAAAATATATGCCTCTGCGTCTGTGAGTTCTGTGCAGATGCTTGTGCTGCATTGTGTTCCGTCTCGGTAGGGTGTTCTGTCTGTCAAGCTTAGCGAGCCAGTGTTTTGTAGAGTGATTCGTGCACTTTGGTTGAAGAATGTTAAGTTTGTGCTGTTGAGGAATGCGTTGTTGAATGTGATATTTAATTCAAATACAGTGATATTTGTTCCATTTGGTATGGTCGCGTTTCCTATTATGTTGATGCTTCCGTTTTGTGTTTGAAATGTGGTGTTTGTGAATGTGATGTCTTGATATGTTCCTCCATTTAGTGAACTCAACCAGCTTTCGTTTGTCTGGAAGGTATTATTGGTGAAGTTATGGTGTGAACTTTCTTGACTAAGTTCGATCAGTATGGGGATTGTTCCGTTTGTTGTGTTCAGGATGTTGTTTATGAATAAGCTGGTGTTTGTGTTGGTGATTGCTACAGCTATTGTTGATCCTGTTAGGTTGTTGTTTGTGAATGTGGTGTTTTGTACGTTGTTAGTAATTACTATGGCATCACTTTGAAGACTGATGAATGTGTTGTTGGTGAAAGTGTTGTTGTTTCCTGTTTCTCCGAGAAAGAGTGAGAATGATGTTGTTGAGTTTGCAGTGTTTCCAGTTATGGTGTTGTTGTATAAATTACTGTCAAGACTCAAAGAAGTATCATTGGGAGTTGTAATTGTATTATTTGTGATGTTGGTGTTATTAACACTCGATAACTCGATTCCTGTTTCAGTGTTTGCAGTGACTGTGTTGTTTATGATTTGAAGGTTTTGATCGTTGAGTGTTCTTATGCCTATGTTTGATGAAGTAGTAATTGTGTTGTCTTGGATGGTTGTTGTGCTTGGTCCGTTTATTTCTATTCCGTTTCCGCTTGAGGCTGTGATGGTGTTGTTTATGATGGTGTTAGTTTGAGCGTCGTTTATGATGTTTATTGCAGGGTTTGTTGAAGTTGTTAGGCTGTTGTTTTGAATTCGGTTGTTTGATGAGCTAGATATGTTGATTGCTCCTGAATTTTGGTTTTGCAGTAGGTTGTTTGTAATGTTATTGTTGTTGCTGTTACTTAATAATGTGATTGATTGTTCTGTTGAGTTGCCAAATGTGTTGTTTGTAATTAAACTGTTTTCCATTCCTGTTGCGTTTATGATGGTTGTAAAGTTGGTGATGTTTTGGAAGCTTCTGATGATTATGTTGTCAAATCCTCCTGTGTTATTTATTGCCATGCCGCTTCCGTTTCCTGTGATGTTATATCCATTTCCGTCAAGGATGATGTTGTTTGCGTTTATTGTGAAGCAGGTTCCTTCGCTGGTTAAGTTTTCTGTGAGTGTGGTGTCTGTTGTTAACGTGTCTCCGCAAGCGAGTGGAGCTACACTATCGTTGCTGCTATAATTAGTGAAGTGGGTAACATTGTAGATGAATATGTTGTTTGCAAAGCTGATTTCTGTGCAGTTTGTTGCATCGCAAACTTCGAATGTTCCATCGTCGTCAAAATCAACTAGTGGTTGCGGGTCTGTGGCAGTTATGCCGTTAAGTTTGATTTGTCCTGATGTGTTAAATAAACTCAAGTTTGTTGAGTTCAAGTATGCTCCGTTTGCAGTGATGTTGAGGTTTGCAGGTGTTATTTGTGTGCTGCTGTTAATGATGACAAATGAGTGTATTCTGATGTAGCCGTTTGTTGTTTGAAATGTGGTGTTTGTGAAGTTTTGTCCGTCGCTGCTGCTTTCAACGTTTATCCAGTAATCGCTTGGATCGTTGATGGTGTTGTTAAAGAATTGGTTGTTTGCGCTGGCAAGGTGGATTGTTCCCTGGCTGTTTGATCCGTTGCTGGTTAGGTTGTTGTTTATAATGAGATTTTGCGTTGCGCTGTTTTGGATGTTGAGTGCTGCGTTTGTATCTGATTGTATTGTGTTGTTTCTTAAAGTGTTATTGCGCGCATCGTTTTCTATTTGAATAGCGTTGTTGCCAGTGGTTATTATTGTGTTGTTTTCAATAATAGAATCATTGGTGGTTCCAAAGTTTATTGCTAGCCCGGATGCGTTAAAAAAATTGTTTGTGATGTTAATGTTTACAACACTATTTAGACCGAAGGTGCCGCCATTGCCTATGAGTGTGTTCTGGTCAATCAAACTGTTGTTCATATTTGTAAAACTTGAAGTCCCATTAATGGTGTTATTGATTAGGTAGAAATTTGCAATGTTTTGAACGTTCAGTCCGGTTTCTCTTAATGTGCTGTTTGCAATAGTTATGTTGTTTGAGTTATCTTGTATGTTGAACGATATGGAGTTTGAATTGATTGTGTTGTTGATGAAAGTAAAGTTGCTGACTGTTTTGAGTTCAAAGTTTCCTGAGCTTGTGAAGCTGGTATTAGTTACGTGCAATTCGTTTACAGGATCAGTGTTTTGGGTGTTTACAGTAGTTGTGAAGCTGCTGACAAGACCTCCATTTCTTATTGTTATATTATCGAATCCGCCAGTATTATCCACAAAGTTCCCACTGCCTGTTCCTGTGATGGTAAATCCATTTATGTCTATTATCGCGTTGCTTGCGTTGATGGTGTAACAGGTTCCTCCAGCAGATATGTCGTCTGTTACGGTTACGTCTTCGTTAACGTATCCGCATTGTGTTGCGTTCGCAATGCTCTCATTGCCTTGGTATGTTGTGAAGCTGGTGACGTTGAACTGATAGTTGCTACCAACAATCACTAAGTCAGTGCATTGTGCTTCTGAGCAGTCTTCAAATGTTCCGTCGTCTTCAAAGTCTACGATAGGTCGGGAATTCAGGGTTCGCGTTGGTGAAAATGAAATAATTGCGCTTTGATTAAAAAAGCTTAAATTGGTAGAGTTGAGGAAGGCATTGTTGCTTGACACGTTTAAATGAGATTTGTTTATTAAAATATTATCAAGTATTGTTGCGTTTCCTATTATGTTGATGCTTCCGTCATTGGTTGTGAATGTTGTGTTGGTGAAGTTGTTTCCTGTGCTTGAGGATATTGTTTGTATCCAATCTCTGTTTACGTTCATGGAATTGTTGAAAAAGTTGTTGTCTGTGCTTGAGGAGTTGAGTATGATTGCTGGGGGGTCGTTTGTAGTTTGCATTGAATTGTTTGTGAATGTGCTGTTTGTTGTGGCGTTGAGTTCCAGAGGACCGAGTTGGCTGCTGTGTTGTATGGTTAAATTGTCAGAAGAGTCAATAACTATTTGTTGTCCGTTTGAAAGTTGGTTTTGATCAAATAATACGTTGTTAGATGTGGTTACGTTGGTGTGTATTGATCCTCCTGATGTGATGGTGCTTTGCGTGATGTTGCTGTTGTGGGCTGATATCATGAGAAGTGCGAGGGGGTTTCCGTTTAAGCTGTTGTTTGTGATTAGTGAGTCTTCACAAGAGTCAAGCCGTACGCCAACGCTAAATGCATCTATATTTGAAAAGTCTCGGATTATTAAGTTGTTACAAGCAGTTGTTGCGTTAATTCCTGCTCCTGTGTTGTCATTGTTTAAGCTGGATCCGTTTCCAGTAAGGTTAACGTCATTTGCGGTTATTCTTATACAGTCTCCTCCTCCTGGGTCAAGGTTTTGGCTGACAATGTATTCTCCTGATGAGGTTATGTTGAATGGGCAAGAACTAATTATGGTTTGTGCAGCAACGGTTTTTGCATTTAGCGCAATGAAAATAAGTAATGCGATCAGTAGTGTAATGTTGACTAATTTGTTTTTCAAATTATTGCCCCTTTTCCTTGTGAATTTCGGGATAGTTTGCTATTTAAATGTATCTTTCGATTTTTTATGGTTTAATATCACTTTGTTGTGGTAAAAAAGTAAAGTTTATAAGGTTCTATTTTTTTGATTACCTAATGGAGCGATGGAGAAAACCTGTTATTGGTATTGTTGCATTAGTTGGGGCGTTATCTGTTTATGGAACAGCAAGGGCTTTGCAAAGTGCACAACTGGATAATGAAGGGTATTGGCAGGCAAATCAGCAAAGATTGCATGAAAGGGAGCTTGTAAGGCTGAGGCGAGAGAGTTTGCTTGATAATTTAGCATGCTTGCGTAGAGAAAATCCTTTTTCTGATGAATACAGAGCGATTGATGATAGGGTTGCGGAGTTAGAAGAAAGAGAAATCAGACTTATAGGAGCATATCATTTTGCTCGCAAAAATAGAGGCGGATACAATATGCTTGAAGAAAATTTAGCGGCAGCCGAAGAGGTACATGCTGTTCGTATGGGAAGACAAAACGTGTTGAAATAGGGACTAAATGTTCCTTCGAGATTTTTTGGTCTCTTAGTAGTATTTCTTTGGCGGGTTTTTGTTCTTTTTTCTCTTTAAATCTTTGCTTAATTTTTCGTTTAAGGCATGAATTTTGGCAAGATCTTGGTTTAGCTGACTAAGGTCTTCTTTTTGAGGGGTTTTCTGGAACAGTGATTTGATTGAGAATGGTTTTTTAGTTCGTTCTGGCCTGCTTAACATCGTAGATTGTGGAATGTTAAATGTTGTTTTTCTGTGTTTGATGTGAAGGGTGATTAATGCAATTACTATGAATAGCAAGATCGCTAAGGAGATTAGTCCTGCTAGTTTGTTTGCTCCTAATTCAAGGCGCGCACATGTTTTTGTTTCTTCTGGTTTGTTGTTGTTTGTTCCGCAGGCGTTAATATCGTTGCAAATTCTTGTTTGTTTGTCATCTGCACATTCGTTCCATTCAGTACATTGCCAGTTTTCAGTGCAAGTGGTTGTTGGTGGTTGTATTGTGCACGTTTGTTCTTCGTGTGGTTTGTAGGTTGTTGTTCTGCAATCATTTGTGTCTTGACAAGTTCGTGTTTGTTTTCCGTTAGAACAAGTATTCCAATCGTTGCATTGCCAGTTTTCAACGCAAACAGGTGGGTTTATTATTTCAAATTCTGGCAGTGTTGCGTTTGGTGTTTGTTGGCTTAATTGTGTTGGGGTGCTTAATCCTCTGACTCCTCCACTTCCTCCGCCTGTTGTAGTTGCTGTAACAGGGGTTTCTCCAACTGAGTAGTTGGTGAATTGTGTGACGTTGAAGATGTAAGTGTCTGCGTCTGTGAGTTCAGTACAAATACTTGTGGAACAAAACGCGCCGTTTCTGTATGGTGCTCTGTTGGTGAGGTTTAGTGAGCTTGTGTTAAATAGAGTTAGTGTTGCGCTTGCATTAAGTCCTGTTGCGTTTGTTGAGTTAACAAATATGTTGTTGTTTGTTATGTCTACTGCCGCGCTGAAATTTGTGAGATTTTGTTCTAGTGTTGTTGTGTAGTTGATGCTTCCATTTCCTGTTTCGTATATGAATGTGGATTGAGTGATGTTGAATCCTGCAATGTTTGTTTGATTTAACAAGTATGTTCCGTTAGATGTTGTTATTGTAATGTCTGAGCCGTTAGTAATAGTAAATGTGTTTCCTGTAAGTGTGTTGTTGCTTGATGTTGTGAAGCTGATTCCGTCTGTTGAATTTGCAGTGATAGTGTTGTTTGTGATATTGTTATTGGATGATGATGTGAGTAAAATTCCTTGTTGGGTATTATTTGTGATTGTGTTGTTGGTGATTGTGTTGTTGTTTGATGATGTCGTCAAAAGTAATCCATTATTGGTGTTGTTCGCAATAGTATTGTTGTTTATAGTGCTGTTTGATACTGCGACGAGGAACAGACCGTTTCCAGTGTTGTTGTGTATGTTGTTGTTGCTTATTGTGTGCTGTGCTGAGATGGTAATGCTTATTCCAAATTGGCTGTTGTTGGTGATGGTGTTGCTTGTGATTGTGTTGTTTGATGGTGTTACGAGTCGTATTCCTCTGTCAGTGTTTCCGCTTATGGTGTTGTTGGTGATGGTGTTGTTAGCTGCGTTTGTTGAGTTTATTCCAAACGTAAAGTTGCTGATGTTTGCGAAGTTTCTGATTGTAACATTGCTGAATCCGTTTATGAAGATACCATCTCCTGTTCTGTTACCAGTAATTGTTGTGCTGTTTCCATCAATGATGATATTGCTTGCATTAATATTGAAGCAGGTTCCGTTTGCAGTACTGTTAAAAGAAAGGGTTATGCTTGTGTTAACAACGCCGCAGCCTGTTGCTACAGTGTATGTGGTAAATCCGGTGACGTTAAAAATAAACGTTGTTCCGGTGAAGCTAAGTTGTTGGCAGTTGGGCGTGTTGCATGATGAAAAAATTCCAGTATCTTCATTGATGAATATTGCAGCAGGGTTCGCAGTAATGTTTGTTAGTGTGATGATTGCACTTTGATTCAGAAAACTGAGGTTTGTTGAATTTAAGAATGCAAGAGTGTTTGTTATGTTGAGGTTGCTTGTGCTGATATTTGTCGCGTTAGGTATTGTGGAGTTTCTAAATATGTTTATGCTGTTGCTTCCATTCTGGAATGTTATGTTTGTGATGTTATTTTGGTTGCTGTCCCAATCAGTGTTTATCCAGGTTTGGTTTGTTTGAATGGTGATGTTTGTGAAGGTATTGTTTTGTCCGCTGGCAATCAATATACCAGATGTGCTAGCATTTGTAAGGTTATTGTTGAGAAAGCGGTTGTTGTTACTTTGTGTACTTGTTGTGGTCAAGCTGATTGCTGTTCCTCCGGAGTTTATTCTGTTGTTTGTGATGTTGGTGTTGTTTGTGTTTAATACGGAAACTGCCACAGAGTTGCTAGTGGCAGTAATGTTGTTGTTATCGATATTGTTGTTTGTTACGCCATTTAAGAAAAGAGGTGTGCTGCCTGTACTGGTAATATTGTTTTCTGTTATGGTGTGGGTAGATCCAGCAAGGATGATTGCAGGGTTGCTGCTGGCAGTTATATTATTGTCTGTTATGATGTTATTGTTGGATGTTGAATCTTCTGAAAAACCACTGCCGCTTACATTGATGATGTTGTTCGTTGTGTTGGTATTATTTACAGACGTAAGAGATATTGCTGAAACAGATATGTTGTTTAACGTATTGTTGTCTATGGTTGAATCAGTCATGTTAAGTGCAAGAATTCCTGTGCTGTAGTTGGCTATTCCTGAAAAACTCTTGATGGTGATGTTATCATATCCTTCAGCGTTCAGAATTCCTGTTCCTATTCCGCTGCCAGTAATGCTAAATCCATTGCCATCTAATACAACATTGTGCGCGCTGATATTAAAACAAGCACCGGTTGTGCTTAAGTTAATGGTAAGCGTGGTATTTCCTGTGATGTTGCCGCAGGCAGCTGCAACAGAATAAGTTGTAAAACGAGTTACATTAAAGATGTATATTTCATTGTCTTGTACTTCTGTACAATTTGTACTATCGCATAATTCAAAGATGCTATCATCGTTAAAATCTACAAGCGATGTTTTATTATTTGAGGATCTGTTTACAGTATTGATGGTTATTTGCGCAGTAGTATTAAAGTCAGTGAGGTTGCTTGTATTAATGAATGCAAGATTTTCAGTGATGTTCAAGTAATCACCTGTTACTGATATGCTTGTGGACAAGTTGATTGTTCCGTTAAATCGTATACTTCCATTATTGTTAAGAAATGTTACATTGGTTAAACTATTGTTTCCGCCAGTTCCAGTAGTTAACCAGTCGTTTGCTGCTTTGATTGTGATATTGGCAAACGTGTTGTTTTCATTAAATCCTGAGATGCTGACAGTAGTTGAAGAAGCACCATTTGCAGTGAAGTTACCGTAAACAAAAACATTGTTTGAAGAGTTTGCTTGCAAGGAAACAACGCTTGACGACGTGCTTGTTGCAGTATTGTTGATAAATGTGTTTTCAGTCCCTCCTCCAAGGCGTATTCCTGAGCCGCTGTTGGCAGTGAGGGTATTGTTAACTGCAGTGTTGTTTGCTGAGAATTCTATTTGGATGATGCTTCCTCCAAGTGTTGCCGTTCCGTTGTTTTCATTAAGTGTGTTGTTATTTGAGTTTGTTTCCAATAAAATGTTTGGGTTGAGTGTCGTGCTTAGGTTGTTCTGGCTTATTCTGTTTAAGCTGGAGTTAGTGAAAGAAATAGCAAGTTGAGGGATGCTTGTTAAATTGTTGCCAGTGATGTTTGTTAGGTTTGTGTTGGTAAGGGATATTGTACTTCCTGCAGTGCTTGATATGTTGTTATTTGTTAATGTGCTGTTGTGAGCATTAGTGGCATTGATTCCTATGGTGAAATTGCTGATGTTTCCAAAGTTTCTGATAGTTATATTAGTAACACTGTCAATGCGCACTCCACTGCTCCCGTTGTTGCCGAAGATGCTGAACCCGTTGCCGTTTATGATGACACTGTTGTTAGTGATAATAAAACAATCTCCAGTAGTTGCAATATCATCAATTAAGTTGTATGTTGTTGATTCATTTGTATAGCTTAAGCAACTACTTATGTTCTCAATAAGTTGTCCATTCACTAGTGGCAGGAACATAATTGTTGCAAAAACAAAAATAAATATTTGTAAAGCTATTTTTTTCACTATCTTACCCCTTTTCCAATCAAGTTTAAGAAGGAATTATATTTAAAGATGTTGGTTTAAAACAAAACAATTATTTCACGTAAATTCTTTGTATTGTTGGTACAAGAACTTCTTTGCCATTGTCTTGGCAAACAGCGAGTATGGTGCCGTACTCGTTTCGTTTGACTGCGATAGGAGTCACAGGAACATATCCAGCATAAGTACATGCTTCGTCTGGTTGCATTTGTGCGATTTGCACGCCGTAATACCAACTTCCTCCTCCTGAAGAAATATATTGTCCTGTTAGTTGCTCGTTAAAGTTTATAACGAGTATTCCCGCTCCGACTAATGCAACAAAGCCAAGCAATAAAATTCCTGTTTTGTACACCATCTTTTTCAAATCACTGTATGGTTGTTGTTTATTTAAAAGTATCGGCAAGGATTTGTGCAAAACATTTAAAAAGCACATATTTTACTCTTTTTCTGTATGCCCTTGTAGCTCAGCCGGTAGAGCGCATGGCTGTTATGCTTTTGCAGGTACCATGAAGTCGGCAGTTCGAGTCTGCCCAAGGGCGTTTTTTAGTTGGTAGTTTACAGTTAACAGATATGATTGTCTGCGTACTACAAACTGTTTACTGCTAACTGTTTACGATGTTACAAAAATACGATTTGGAACTGGACAAAGTAGAGCAAAAAATCAAGGCAGAAAATGCAAAAACAGTCTGCATTCAATTACCTGATGGTCTCAGACCGTTGGCAAAAGAAATAACAGATCAATTAGAAAAAAATACTGGTGCAAAAGTTATTATTTGGCTTGGCAGTTGTTGGGGAGCGTGTGATCTTCCGATTGAGGTTAATCGTTTAGGTGTTGATCTTTTAGTTCAGTGGGGGCATAGTGAATGGGGACATTAAGTGTAATTCTTTCAGCCATTGCTCCGGTTTTTGGCTTGCTTGCAGGTGTTATTATTGCTTATTTTACAAAAGAGGAGTTGAAGCAGGGGGAGAAATATTTCAGATTGCTTCAGCATGTTTTGCTTTCTGCAATTTTTGTAATTTTATTTTGGCAGTTTACATGGCAGGCAGTTATCCTTGGTGTTATTTTGCTCGCTGCACTGTGGCGTTTTTCGTTTGATAATTTTTTGTTGATTCCAGTTATGGCGTTGCCAGCAACAGTTAGTGTAATTCAACCGTTAGTTTTTGTGTATTTTATTCCTGTAGGAACATTGTTGTATGAACAAAAGAAAGAGTTGGTTGTCTTAGGAGTTGTGTATGTGTTGCTTGCAGTGCTTGGTAGTTTATGATTTCTCTTTTTGTATTTTTAACAAATAAGCGCTGTAATTTACAACTGGATGAAATGCGGCACTAATTATAACAAAGAATATCGCAACAGTCCATCCTGGAAAATATAGTGTGCTGCCAAAAATAACTGCTCCGATTGCAAAGTCTAATTGGTCAAATGGTTTCCATGATTTGCCGGGCTTCACGTTCAGTTGTCTTTTGAAAAAACTTTTGACAAGATCTCCGAATAATGCGCCGAAGCTTGCAAGCAAACTCCAATAAACAGCGTTAACAGAAATTGGCCAATACATTTGTGAAAATAAAAATCCAATTATTGTTCCAGCTAAAACTCCGAGTAGTAACCCTCTCCATGTTTTGTGACTTCCAAAAACACGTTTCCCTCTGAAAGTTATTCCTAAATCAAGTGGTGTTGTCCAGGGAATTTTTCGTGCAAGGACAGGTGTCATGTTTGCAACGTATGCAGGGATCATCAAGTAAATAAATTGTAAAAGCTGAATAATCATTTTATCCTCGCAATTATTGGTAAGTGGTCTGATAATTTTGTGTTTATTATTTTCGCTTTTGCAGTTATTGTTTCTGGAACAAGCACATTGTCGAGAGGAAGTATTGGTTTCCAGACAGGAAATGTTGGCTGTTGAATAAGCGGCAAATATCCTTTCTCGGTGAACGGTTGCAATTCTCTGAGTGAAAGGGTGTTAAAATCTCCTGCTAAGATTGTGTGTTCATCAGTTAACTGCGCAAGTTCTTTTATTTGCTCTTTTCTCCACAGGGGATTTAAACTCAAATGAACAAATAAGTAGTGCAGGTCTGTTGTAGAGTAATCAAACACGAGTTTTTTGATTCCATGTTTCAAAAAATGATTATTGACAGTTCCTTCCTGTTTTGAAATGAGAGAGTTGCTGTTTCTTGTTAATGGTTTAATATGTAGTGTTGGATGATATTTGCATGAGCTGTGAATGTTGAATTTATCGTTAAATTTTTCTGTAAATTTAGGTAAGCTTTCAGGAAAAAATCCTATGTCTGGATTTGTTTTGTTGATAAACGTGCAGATTTTATTTTGGTTTTGTAGTGTGTTGTAATTGAGGTTAAAGCTGAGAAGTTTCATTTTAAGCAAACCTGTATTTTATCGATGATTGCCCAGGCAAATATGATTATTAATAAGTAAGCAAGCCAAAAAACATAATTGTATAATACAAATGTGATGATACAAATAAATGTGATTGTTGCTGTTGCTTTTCCTGATAGTCTATGGTCCATTGTTAATTTGTTCTTTTTCCAGGAAACAAGCAAGGCAAGTATCATAAGTGCTATTTCTGCAAAAATGATGTACCAGATAAGGAGCGGTATGTCTGGAACTAAAACAAAAATGCTGAGTGCAGAGGGATAAAACAAAACGTCTGCTATTGTGTCAAGTGCGCTTCCCAGTTTGCTGTGTTGTTTCCATTTTCTTGCAAAATAACCGTCAAGTATGTCGCTGATGCAGCCAAGAACATATAGCGTAATAAATGCAGTTGCATGGCCGGTAAATCCTGCAGTGTATGCAAATGGTGCAAGAATAATTCTGAATGTGCTGAGCGCGTTTGGCAGGTTCATGTTGCCAGTTACTTTAGCAGGCTTTAAATGAGTATCGCATTGTTGGTAAAACAGTTCTCATGAGCGCAGCGAATGCAGAACTGCTTTTATCGTACGAAAGCTTTAAAAACGAAATAGTCATTGTAGAGAACAGAGCAGAATTAAAAAAGAGGTATGATTGTGTTATTAACTCCATATGATTGGATTTATGGTATTGCGACGCTTGCAGCAGTTATTTTGAGTATTGTTGCAGGTGTTATTGCGTTAACTTTGTTTGAGTCTGCAAGGCAGAGAAAATATCTTGCAGCGTGGAAACCTTTGCTTATTGCATTAATCTTATTTGCTGCTGAAGAGCTTATTGGTTCTTTGAAAGTGTTTGGTGTGTGGCAGTATCCTGGTTTAACGCACGTCCTACCAAGTTTTATTCTTATTTTTCTGATTGCAGCTTTGATTAAACAAATTAATATTGCGAGAGGGTATGGAGAATGAGTTTTGGAGAAAGCTTAACGCAGGTTGCACCATGGTATAATTTGTTGTTTGTAGTGATTGCTATTTGGCTTTTTGTAAAACTGTTTACTGTTCCGCTCCGCGATAAAAGAGTTTATTTGATGCCTTGGAAATTATTATTCTTTGCAGTATTGGTGTTTATTGCAGAGGAAGTAATAACAATCTTGCGAATGGTTGACGTGATTAATATTCCGAGACATATTAATGGGTTCTTTGAACTTATCATAATTTGCACGTTTATCTATGCGCTATTGTTGCAGAAAGAACACGTGAAGTTGACGAAAGGGAAATAATTCTGAAATTTAGAAAGAAAAACTTATAATGTTTGTTTTTTATGATTTTTTATATGGCGCGAGAAGGATCAATAATGGAGAGATATCACCCGGTGAATAGATTTTTACTAAAACCTCTATATGGGTTGTGTGGGGGAAGAGAGAATCCTTTGGTTGCTGAAGGAATTACTGGAGCGGTTAATTATGTTTTTCATACAGGACTGTTTTTTGGCATGTATAAACTATCAGATAGTTTAGTTGGAAGTCAAGAATTTTTTAATGGAGATCTTGAGCGCATGATTTTTGCTGCTACAGTATCGCTTGTTTTTCCAATTGTTCATGGAAAGCGTGCTATTGAAAAAAGACTCTATTTAAGAAGAGAGCGTACTCAATATAGTGCATTAGCTGAGTGACGTCGTTTATTGTTTCACAATCACCAATTCTTTTGTCATCAATAAGCTTCCATCACTTGCTGTTACTTTGATTGTTCCGCTTTGTTCAGGCATGACAATAAGGGTGCTGCCTTGGATTCCTGCTGTTATTCCTGGGCTTGGTGTAACGCTGTATGCGAGTTCTCTGCTGTCTGAGTCAAAGAATGCAGTGTTAAGATCAAGTTCAAGTTTGTCTTGCACAACAAATTCGTTTGTTGCGTAATCCCAGCGTGGTGGTATGTTTGCAATAAGGGCTCCTGTAGGGTTTTGCATTCCTGAAAATCCTGCAAGTATTCCTATGACTAGCAGAAAAACAGCCAGATACCAAAGGTTTTTCATTTTTCACCTCTTTTTGACAGGGATTCTTTTTATCGTATGGCATTCAAGGCAGCGTATAATAACTTTTTGTTTGTATGTGCGTATTCTGCAGTTTTTTCCAGGTATTAAATAAGCGTTGCAGTTTTTGCAGAATCGTCTGCGTAATTCCAGAGGAATGCGAACGTTGTTTTTTTGAGCAATCTTTCTGGCAAGCGTAATATATCTTTTGGCGTATTGTTGTCTTTTTTCTGCTTCTTCAAATAAGGTTTTAATTCGTGATTTGGCTGTTTGCTGCCTTGCGGTTTTAATGGAAACTTTTACCATTTAGCTACACTCCTCATTATACTACTCAGGAGTACAAAACTATTTAAACATTTTCTATGTTTTTAGGCATATGCAATGGTTTAAAAAAATATTTGCGAAAAAGAAGTCGTTTGATGAAGTAGTTTCCTGGTTGTCTGAAGAGAAAGCAGCAAAAGAAAAAGAGCTTTTAGATATTGTTTTGCGTTTAGAAGAAAGTCTTCCAGATATTCAAGCAGGTTTACAAAAAAGTTTGAGTGATTTGGAAAATGCAGAGTTGCATAATCCGAATATTCCTGAGCGCGCAAAGCACTTTATGATTGGTAATCGCGAGCATTTTTTAAGAGTTACAAAACAATTTTCTAGTTCTTTATTTGTTCCTAAAACAGAAGAAGATTTTAATGAGTTGCAGCGATTGTTCAGGCAGTTTGCTGAGCAGAATGCAAGGCCTTCTGCAATTTTGTCAGAGTTTTTTGGTGATAACTTGAGAGAGATCAAATTAATTCTTGCAGGTTTTGAAAGCGAAACAAACACAATATCTTCTGCGCAGAGAAAAGTGGGAAACTTCAAAGAGATCAAAAAGTTTATTGAAAACGTAAATGTTGCAGTTGAAAATCGCAGGAGTGCTGAAAAAGAGTTTGCTGAATTGAATGAAAAACTGCGCCAACTGCATCAAAGTCAGGAGCAGATTCAAAAAGAAAAACAAGCCATAACTGCACGTTCAGAGTATGCAGCCGTTAAGGACGAACTGGTAACTGCTGCTAATGACCGGCGTGTTGCCGCACAAGCAATCAGCGGGTTGTTTTCTCCATTGTCAAGTGTTTTCAAGAAATATGCGCACAAAACAAACGACGCGCTTATTTCAGAATATGGTGAAGATGCTATTTCTGCTTTGGTGAATGATTTTTCGTTTAAGATCATTAAGCAGGCAGAAAAAGTAAGGCATGCTATTTTACAGCAGGAAATTGATGTGAAGCGTGAAGAGTTTGATAAACTTTTTGCAAAATTAAATGAGCTCACAAAAGAAAATCTTGGTCCACTTGTGCATAAATACGCAAATGCAAAGAAACTGGAGGCGGATGTGCACAAAAATATTGCAGAGCGTGATGTGATTAAAGCGTTTGAGCAAAAAGTTCATGAGTCTAAACAAATTGCAGAAGAAATAGAATTATTGGAAAAAAGAATTGCAAATTTTGTTATTCCTGTTGAAGATGATCAGCTTGCAGAATTGCGTTTTGCGTTGAAAGAACAGGGGATTGTGTTGGTTGAGAAATAAATCAACTGTTTTTTCTTTCAAGTGCTTTAATCCCTGCAAGCATTTCTTTTTCAATGAGTTCTAGCATTGCTCCGCCGCCTGTGCTTACATGATTATATTTGTTTGTTAATCCAAATTTCTTCACGGCTTCTTCTGTGTTTCCGCCGCCAACTAAACTTGTCGCTTTGCTTTTCGCAATTGCTTGCGCTATTGTTTTTGTTCCTTTCTCGAATTTTTTGTATTCAAATTTTCCCATTGGTCCGTTCCAGATGATAGTTTTTGCTTTTTTGATTATTTCAGAGTATGTTTGTTGTGTTTCTGGTCCAATATCCAATCCAGACGCATTTTTGGGTATGTTGTACACAGAAACTGTTTTTCCGGTATTGATCATGATGTCTGTTGGCAAAATGATTTTTTTCTTCCCAAGTTTCAGCAAAGTTTTTGCAAGCGTTGCGTTATCTTTATCACAAATGCTTGTTCCTATTTCTTTTCCTAGTGCTTTGTAGAATGCAAATATCATTGCTCCGCCGAGAAGTATTGCGTCAACTTTTTTGAGTAGGGTTTTGATAGCTCCAATTTTTGTTGTTATTTTTACTCCGCCGATAATTGCAATGTAGGGATTTTTTGGTTTTTTCAAGATGCTTTTGATTGTTTTTACTTCTTTTTCAAATTGTAATCCTGCATAACCTTTCAAATAATATGTTATCGCGTCGATGCTTGCGTGTTTTCTGTGGCTTGTTGCAAAGGCATCATTCACATAAATGTCAGCGAGAGAAGCAAGTTTTTTTGCGAATGCTTTGCTGTTTTGTTCTTCTTCTTTGTGAAATCGGATGTTTTCAAGAAGCATGATTTGTCCGTTGTTTAATTCTCTGCTCGCTTGCTCGATAAAATTTCCAATGCAATCAAGTTGATAATTTACTGGTTTTTTCAGCAGTCTTGATAACCGTGCTGCAACTGGAAGCATGCGCAAATCTTCGTTTATTTTTCCATCTGGCCGCCCTAAATGTCCTGCAATAATCACTTTTGCTTTTCTTTTAAGCAAGTATTTGATGGTTTCAAGTGCTGCTTTTATGCGGGTGTCATCAACAATTGTTCCGTTTTCAATAGGGATGTCTAGATCTGCTCGCAAAAGAACGCGTTTGTCTTGTACAGTCACATCTTTAATTGATTTCATATGCACACAGTACTTTTCGGGTTATAAAAATATAGCGAATTTGGTGCTGCGACCAGTAAAAGCCTATCTCTCAATTCACACTTCTGCGTTTTGCACGAGTTATTAGTTTTAAGATTTTGAAGACTGCCAGCAATTTATTTCAAATATTTTTCAATTTGTCGTTTTGCTTTATTCACATGCTCAACATTCTCAACTTCAAAATGTTGTTTTGCAATAAAGCAAATCGTTCCAAATCCCAGAATTTTCTGAAACTTTGTTTGTCGCAGCTCAATATCAGAAATATCATTGTAATTAATTTTTGTTTTCTTTTTTCCTTGTTTAATTTCAATGTGCACAGTTCCAACTTTTATTTGATTACAACGGACAAACCATTCGAAAAATAAGAGCAAGAGTATAGTGATTGTGCCTGCAAGCCACGCAAGCAAATCATATGCTTTGTCATTAAACCATAACGCAAACAATGCAAGAACAATGATTAACAGATATGCCCACCAATAATGCCAACGGGAGATGCTGAATTTCATTTTTTCTTTAACGCTTCACGTTTTGCTTTTTCAGAAACAATTGCGCTATTACCTGTAGAATCCTCGATGATAATTTTCAGTTTTTCATCTCCCCACAACACTTTTTGCAGCTTCTTAAGAAGATTTTTGGCTTTCTTTTTATCTTCATCATCCTCAGCATTATCTCTCAATGTTTCAATCTGTTTTTTGAATCTCATAATCAAACCTTCAACATTTGAAACAAAACCCTCTGCATCAGGACCAGGTTCTATTGTTCCTACGTGAGGGATTTTTACAAATCCTTCACTGCTTCTTACAATACGCGCATTCAAGTCATCTTTGCCAGAAACTTCAAATGTGAATCGTGCAGGTTCTTTTTGCTCTGCTGCTTCAACGTCAGATTTGTAGTAATGGCATTTTGAGCAAGTCATGCTGAATAAAAATAATTTGCCAAAATAAGGCACTTCATTTTCTGCTTCGGTTAATGTCAGATTTTTTGTGCCGCACATTGGGCATAATTGTCCTGATAGTGATTGTGATTGCTCAGCCATACAGTTATTTAGCTCACAAGGTTTTAAAAACCTTTTGTAGCATTAGCAAGCGGCAATGATGATGCATGGTTTAAATCGCTTGCTGAAGTTTGGAAGATGTCAAGAATAACCATTAATAAATAAAGAAAAACGCACTATTCCCCGACCTGAAAGTAGGGGTATTTTATCATGCGTTTTTCTACTTGCAAAGTTCGCCCTAAAGGGTGGGGTATTAAACCCCCGTGCAAAGTCCTGCGAACTTTGCAATAACGAATAGTGGTGATTCTTGAGCATACTAGAAGTCCAGAGAGTAATGAGTCCTTTATGTGGATTTCCTACATATAATATGTTTATGCGGTACTTACGTCTTCCTTAACTATTAGGAAAAGCTTTAAATATCTTTTAATTGATAACTGATTTAAAAGAGGTTTTTATGAAATTTGCAGGACAATTTTGCTTATACTTATCATTGGGAGTAGTTGTATTTTTTCTTCTTATTGGCCTAGATACATCTAGTCCAACAGGGTTAACCGGGTATGCTATTATTCACACAACAGAAGAAAACCAGCAAACGTACGCACACACATTGCACAAAGTATCAACAAACTATTTGGGAGTCGAAGCATTTAGTTTTCCATCAGGAATTTGTACTGATATTGCACGAGATTTATACAGACAACTCGCATATCAAACAATGGATACATCAACAAGTTTCACAACACAAGGTGTGGAAAAAACCAAAACCATGAATTTCATTGTAGGAAGAACAACCACCTTCGGCACACTGGACTTAACTAGAGGAGAAACACTACTACAATCAAAAGAAGCAGAAACAATGCTTAGCTTAAGCGCAGAAACCGTTGTTCGCGTACCAAAAAAAGAACGACTGACATTCTTTAACATGGACTTATATGGATATTCAAGAGAATACTTTTACATCATTCATGGACGATTTTCAACACCAACGTTAGATTGCAGCTTTACAAGCAAAGAAGGCATTGCAACTTGTGATTGTGAAGCACACACTATGCAAGGTGTGGTAACAGACTAATAGTAATACAGCAATATTTAAATACAAACATTACATTCCAAACAACATAAAGAGGTGCATAAATGAAGTTTAACAAGCACACTGGTGCTTTAGAATGGAACAAACGAGGAGCTCTCGAATTATCCATCACAGCAATTGTTGTGCTTATAATTGCAATCACAGTTCTTGGTCTAGGAATATCATTCATCAAAAAACAATTCGGAGCAGGAACATCCTTAGTAGAACAACAACTCACAGGAATCAGAGAACAATTACGAGAACAAGTACGCTCAGGAGGAGAACTCTTAGTATTTTCAATACCAGACAAAGTAAACGTAGGAAAACCAAGTGGAGTTGTTATTGGTGTTAGAAACACAGCAGCTAATCGCGAGGAAGGAAGAGATAGAGTTTGTTTCAGAGTAGAAGTTAAATGCATCCAACCATTTACACCGGACGCATATTGTGATCCAAGAGATACTTTAAATAACATTGCAGTAGGCGGTTATGATTTTGATAACGATGGCTTTGTATCAAACCTTGCTCCAGAACGAAACTGGTTCAGAACAATACTTGGACAATTTGACTTGAAAGATTATGATGGAGACGTCTACGATGCGGTATTGCTTGTTAGAGGTTTAAAATCAGATTCATACGAAATGGAAGTTAATGTTTACAAAGCAATTGATGACAGAGCATGTGCAGACGATCCAGACTTCAGCTCGTTTGAAGATGCATTGTACGCAAGCAAAAAATTCATAGTGGATGTAGCATAAAATAAAAAACAGAAAATGGCAAAATCAATAAAAAGAAGACTAGCAGGACACGAAGAATTTGAAATAATGAAATTAGTGCTAGATAAATTCTTATGGATTGGCGCAGCATTAATGGGCTGGGGAGTTTATGTTTGCATTTCTGTTGACTATACTGAAGGCATTTGGTACATCATCACAGGAGCAATAGTCATGCTCGTATTTGCATGGGTTATCATCACGCAGTTTGAAAGAGTCAGATGATTCATGAATTAGATAATTTCTTCTTTAAATCCCTTCAAAACACCCTAAAAACAACTATTTTTTCCTTTTTGATAAAAAATTGACCAAAACTTTTAAATACTTTCTTATTATACTACTGGCCAGGAACAAAACATCGTGGATGGTGGTTTGTTCTTAAAGAGGGTACGCGTCCTACCTTAATCAAATTCAACGCGCTGGCAGGGAAGCACCGATGCTTTCTTCTCTCCCCCTATGGCTCGGTCTGCCAGAGCGTCATGATCCTTATGAAACTATACGAACATCTCAAAGACGCACATTTAGTACCTTATTTTAAAGAGTTCAGTAGAAGAGGGATTACTGCACGGGTTCTTAGCGTGGATGATGCGGACATAGAAGTAGAAGAAGTGGAAGGTGCACGTTTAAATATTCTTCTAGACGACGCGCGACCTTACGTAAGACCAGATGTATTAAAAGGAATCTACAGAACAATAGGAACTCATTTAGGAGTACTAGCAGCAGCATGTATTGATCATGGTGATTTACACCCTGAAAATATTGTTATTCGTAGAACAGATGGGCATCCTATTTTCATTGACTGGGATCATGCAAATATTATTGATCCAAACTTTGCAGACCAACCAGACATAGACTTTTTGCTCATGAACACAAAAGGCTATCTAACAATAGAAGAAACAGATGGTTTTGACTTCAGAGACCGCTACGAATTTTCCGAAGATGCAAAACTTTATCGCTCACTTGCAGGAATTTGCAGACGAAGCTATGAACGAACCAGACAAACAGTGCAAATTCCAGAAGATCTCTCGCGTTTAAGAGCATAAATTTATAAACTTCTTTTCCAGATAAATCTTAAAATGAGGTGTAAATTCATATTATTTATTGTAATGATCAGTTTACTCCTAATTCTTACTTCATGCAGTTCAAAAGAATGTGAAACAGCAGCAGATTGTACTGCAAAATCAACAGAAGGATACAAAGCGGCATGTATAGATAATTTTTGCAAATACGAAGCGCTGCCAAACAAATGCGGTAATGATATTTGCGAAACAACAAATGATGAAAATGGGTGCACTTGCGCACAAGACTGTAAACCATGCACGGGAAAAGTGTCGCAAAGCAAATATTTAACACAACAATGCATAGAAGATATGTGCGTTCAAGACGTTATTCAATCACAAGTTAAACCTGTAGCAACAGCAAAAGAATTAAGCTCGGCAGGAGACAAATTCAGCATCGAAACAGTGTACAATCAACCATTCAATCTAAAAAAAGACACGTTTGATGTTGCTGTAACTCTTGCACGCGAAGGTGGCAGAAATACAGACATTAAAATAACTGCATTAGAACTTATAGGAAAAACCGAAGACGGAAGAACCATCATACTTGCAAGACAACCAGTAAATAAGCCACTTTGGAGAGCAGGAAGCAAAATAACAGAACAGATAATCCTAGAACTACAAACAGTTCTTGTTGAAGGAGAACTCAGCAACATCATCATTAACATTGATTATGAGTATTCAACTCTGCGTGGAAGTACAAAAACGCCAAAACAAGAAACCTTTAGAAATGGATACAACGAAAAAATTATTTACGTAAACCCTGATGTAGAATATCCTTGCCCAGCAAGTTGCGATGATAAAAATTCAGGAACAAGAGATTACTGCAATGCACAAACAAATAACTTCTGCATGCACGAACCAATACCAAATACTTGCGGAAACTTTATCTGCGACGCAAATGAAAACAAATGCAGCTGCGAACAGGATTGCGGTTATTGCGAAGGAAGCGCAGGAGACTACCTTGACTACTCATGTAAAACAAACAAGTGTACAACAATACTCAAACAAAATATTCAGACAGAAGCACAAAATATTTTTGACGACAGAAGAATAGGATCTGCGCGACTAAACAACAACTACCGATTCAATCAACCATTCAACGTACTCCAAGATTCATTTGAATTTGGCTTTGCAATTTATGAAAAAGACGAAGCTGTTGGAAATATCGTCATTGAAACAATAAGATTATTAGAAGGACAACAACTCCTTGCAGAAACACAACCAAACGCACAAATAACGCAAACAGTAAACACAGTAACTATCAGAAGCATCACTACAAACTTTCCAGAAGAAGAAAGACGAGTTACCTTAGCAATCTGGTATAACTACCAAGAAAACGGAGAAATAAAAAGAGGACAATACCAAAAAAGTTTAGGAGACATAACATTTATCAACCCACAATGATTCGCTCAAAAAAAGGTTTTGAAATCAGTATTAGCATGATTGTCATGCTCATTCTTGGAATAATCTTGTTTACCTTATCGCTGTATTATTTAACAAACTGGTTTGGAGAAGCAGAAGAATTGCAAGCAGTTCTTGACAAGCAAACAGAAGATCAAATCATTAACTCACTGCGCATTGGCAATAAACTAGTCGCAATACCAATCTCAGTACAAACAGTAACAAAAGGAAAAAGGGTTTCATTTGGATTAGGCATACGAAACGTAGGAGATCCAAGACAATTCAGTGTAGGAATTGTTTTTTCAAAAGCATACACTCCAGACGGACAAACTATAGAAGCAGATGAGCAATTTATTCAAGACAACTGGTTAGGAAGATTTACTGCAATGCGTGGAGGAATGATTATGAGAAACCAACAACAAGTCATACCAATAGGAATACGCGCATACCCCAACATAGGATCAGGGAAAGCAACAACCAACGGAGATTACACATTCAATGTGTGTGTTTATGATACGTCATTAACAGCAAACAACGAAGTTCCTCATCCCTGCCCGAGAACACCTGACGAATTTAATCCTGCAGAAGTTTATACTGGTAAGGTTTATCAAGTTACTGTGAGAGTTGTTTGAAATACCTCTCTAGAAGTTCTTTATAAAACGGTTGCCAAAAGTGTATTTCACTTAATTGATTTTTATTAAACCACGCAAAATCGTTATGTTCATCACTTATTTTAACTGTGTATGGTTCTTTAACTCTTGCTGAGAAAAACACGCCGTACTTATGATTTTCTCCTTCATCGAAGCAACGCGTAAATATAGGATTAATATTTGTTATTTCCAAATTTGTTTCTTCTTTTACTTCTCTTTTGAGAGCAGTTATGGAAGTTTCGCATTCATTTAATCTGCCGCCAGGGAAATGCCAGCTATGATTTTTCAATTTAACCATTAAAAATTCATTCTTTTCATTCAGAATAATTGCGTACTCAGCAACCATTGTTTTCATGTGTGGCATTATTTCCTCATGTACACTGTTCTTGTCGGATATGCCATTTCAATTTTTTCCTTTTCAAACTCTTTCTTAATTGCTAAATTAATTTTTTGCTGGATATCCATATACTTTGTGTAGTCGCTTGAGTCAAGAAAATAAACTACTTCAAAATTCAAACTCGAATCAGCAAATTGGAAAAAGTGTATTCTGTCAAGTTTTGCGAGTTTAATCTTGCCAAAAATATCTTTTATGATCTTGGGAATTTTTTCCAACTTAGTATTTGGCGTTTCGTAGGTTACACCAAACTGAAATACAATTCTGCGCTGTTCCATTTTTTTATAATTATGAACTCGGCTTTCAGTCAACTCTTTATTAGAAATAACTAACTCTTGCCCTTGCAACGTTCTAATTCTAGTACTCTTAATACCAATACGCTCAACAGTTCCCGAATCCTGTCCTGTAACAATAAAATCTCCCTTTTGAAACGGCTTATCAAGATAAATTGAAAATGAAGCAAACACATCAGTAAGAACATTTTGTAGTGCGAATGCTATTGCGATGCCACCAACACCAAGGCCGGCCAATAATGCAGAAATGTTGTAACCTAGATTGTCCAAAATTAATAAAATTGCAATTAACCACAACGCCCATTTGATTATTTTTCCTAACAGTTCAACAATGCTATTATCATCTTTTTTTTGTTTCGAAACAATTTTTTTTGTTCCATATGTTATAATTTCTTGAATGCAAAGCACAATATAAAATGGAATGATGATTAATGCAGCATAATACACGATCTTGTTCAACAAAGGGATGTTAATGAACTGTACTGCAAAACATAATGAAACGATCCAATAAAATGGACTTCCTAATCGCTCAACAACATTAACGATTAAATCATCAACATCAGTTTTTGTTCTTTTCGCCCACGTTTCAAGCCTATTAATAACAACACATTTGAACAATTTAAGTATGCCAACACCAAAAACAAGAACAAGTAATGCAAGAAAATACTCCTGAACAGTGTTATTTAAAAATTCATATCGCAATACATCTGACCAGTAAACCATATTTTATTGAGAATGCTCTGCTTTAAAAAATGTTTCTATTGATCATAATGAATTAATCATAATCTTCTGCAAGAGGCCTTTCAACCAGATTTCCTGCGCGAGGCTCAAACACAACTTTAAAATGGTCAGACTGATTTATTCTGTCAAGAACATCATTGAAAAGATATGAATCATTCGTAAAGATGGTCTCATCGAGAGCTCTGTACGCATCAGAATATGCTTCTCTTACAGCGCGCACATCTGCTGACCTTGGCACAAATGTTGTCAATCCATGTTTTGTAATGAGCAGGTATTTTATTTTAACAGTTGGATTTTCTTCCACATCAATTAAATATGAGTGTATTTGTCCTGGGTGCGGAAGAATTACCCGAGCAAGAGCATTCAACGGAATAACTTTGCGAGCAGCATCTAACTCACAGTCATCTTTAAACATATCAGGAAGCCTTCTTCGCGTTAGTTTCCACGTGGCATCTAACTGTGCTTCCAAAGCTTTTTCTTCTGCTTCAGGAGACACCTGGACTAAATACACAGAACTATTTAAAGAATCATACTTTACTTCTCTTCCACTAGCAGAATAAAAAGGAACTTTATTTGCAACATGATCTGATAAATCATTTGTTAAATTAAACCATCTCAGTCCGTTACTGGTCTTTGCAAAAAGAAACAAACAAGGATATTTTCCTGTTTCACACAAATTATACAAGTCAGCCAAACCGCCAACAAAATTACCTGGAAGAACGTATGGAACATCTGATTCAACAAGTTCAGCAAGAGAAACAGGCTGGAAAAATTTGACACTTCCTTTACTGTGCCGTTCAGGCAACTCAAACTCTACAACAGAACTTAATTCCACTTCTTTACCAGTTCCATCTCTCCCTGCAGAAGAGCCAAGCTTTTCAAAAAGACCATCAAGCCACTTTCCAGGTTCAAAAGTCATAGCAGAACATATGTTTTCACCTTTTAAATTATTTGCCCTGAAAAAACTCTCCAAAAGGGTCAAGCTAACACAAAAGGGGTATCTCTGTATTATTTCTGCGATAGCAGACAAAAATAAATTTTATTAACTGAGTTATCGACGAGAAAAAGGGCGATTGAGTTTAACACATCGCGATTAAGAGAAGTGAAATTTTCCTCGGGGCTCGGCATCCCTGAGACCCGAGATGAAGATTTCATTTGTTATGATACTCCGCTCCTTGGGGCGGTTGGGTTCGTCCTTGTTTTTCTTGCGATCGATGGGGGTATCATAACTTTAAAAATACAAAGAAAAGCAAAGCTTTTCTTGTACAGAAAATTCAAAGAATTTTCTTGTACCCCGCTCCTTGGGGCGGTTGGGATTTTTATTTGGGAGAGCCAAAAAGAGGCGACAGCTGACATTTTGGCGAACCTCTTAATCGCTGTTAAATGAGTCCGCTAGGACCAAAATTCTGAAAGAATTTTGAGTCAAGCCCTGTGACCTTCCGTAAATCTTAAATAGACGTTTATTTTCTATATATCTATGGTTGAAACAATAACAATAAACAAACTCTACAATGAACTCAAAGAACTTAAAGAAAACGTTGTTTTCATAAAGAAACACATGTTTGATCCAGATACAATACTAACAACTGAAGAAGAAAGACGCTTTGAGCAAAGTCTTGAAGAAATCAAAACAGGAAAAACAAAACCACTCGCAGATCTTAAAAAAGAATTAGGATTGTAATATGTTTGCATTAGATTTCTCTACACACGCTGAAAAATTTCTCAAAAAATCAGAAAAAGAACTTGCAAAAAGACTTGTTGAACGAATAGAAAAACTTGCAATAGATCCATTTCCCAAAGATGTCAAAAGAATAGTAAACCGAAAAGAAAAAGTCTTCCGCGTACGAGTAGGAGACTATAGAATACAATACTTCGTAAACTACGAAAAAAACCTAATTTCTATTACAGACATTGATGAACGCTCCAAAGCATACTAGACACAGGGCTTGATTTCATTTAACATTCGCGGATAAGGAAAGTTTTTTGTCCTCGAAAATCCGAGCCTTACGTAGCAGAGGTGCGAGGATTTTCAGAGATGACAAAAAATTTGGGAGAGGCAAACACGAAGTATTTGCCGAACTCTTTATCCGCCGTTATGTCTTCCGTTAGGGTCGAGGAACAATAAACGAAGTTTATGTTCTGAGAAGTTGAAAAAGGGCAATTGCTTTCAAGAACGAAGTTCTATTAAGCAAAAGAATCAAGGGTGGCAAGCAAAAAATATAAATAGTAGTTATTATATACAGTTATATAATATGGAACAAACAACAATTTTGCATAGTCCAACATTAGAATCAGTCCTTATGGTAGAGAGAACGATACAAAAACATAGTCAAGAATGTGGAAAATATCAACTCTGGAAAAAACTCCCTAAAAAAATGATGTACCAAACATTTCAAGTTATACTTGATTATTTAGAAGAATCTGGCAAGATTATGATTGATAAAGAAGGATGCATCATTTGGATATACAATCCAGAAAGAATAAAGAAATTAATACGAGAAGAGTTGGTTCTCAAATGAATGACAAACAAATTTATGTTGCTTTTATTACTCCTCAACTCAAACAAGAGTTTGATTCTCTCAATCAAGGAAAATTTGAAGATAAGAAACTTTATGAGTTTATTGACAGAGCAACAGATGATCTTAAGAAAGACCCAACATGTGGCACTAAAATAAAGAAACAACAATGGCCAAAAGAGTACATCAAAAAATATAACATTACAAACCTTTGGAAGTATGATTTACCAAATGCATGGCGACTTATTTATACAATTGAAAGTGATGAAATCAAGATTATGAATATTATTCTTGAATGGTTTACGCACAAAGAATATGAAAAAAGGTTTAATTATTAGTTCTTCCACGCCCCATCCACAAATTTGCCTTTTTTCAATTAGACATAACATCGCGATTTTATGAGGTTTTTCTCGAAGAGAAAAATCTGGTCGAACGATAGTGAGACCCGAAGCGACCAACGGGAGCGAAGCTTAAAACCGCTGTTATGTACCTTTCGCGAAGCGAAAGTTCGAGACTCTAAAAGAGTCGAGAAAGTTGGCGGTCGTGTGTTATTAGAAAAGAAAGAGAACCACGATTCCAATAATTACAAAAACAACACTAACAACTCTCATAGTGGCGTAACTCTGTTTTGTTGGCTTAACCTTCAATCCCCACATTTTTCTTTGACCTGAAAGCTGCAAGTTAAGCAAGACCTCTGGTTTAAGAATACCAATAAAACCAACAATTATTACAACAATTCCAATAACAGTATTGATTAAAGTCATAAGAAAACAGTAGTAAGTTGATTTATAAAACTATCGCAACACACGACCGCCAATTGCGTATAACATATGCGATTAAGAGAAGTTCGGTTTTGAGGCAACCCACAAAACCGAATTTGGATGGAGAAGTCTGCAAGACTTCGGAATCTCTTAATCGCTGTTAAACTCTCCCGCCATGATTGAATTTTAGTGCAACGTCCCGAAGGGAAATTTCAGAGTATTATTTTTGCCCCGTTCATTTAACAAATTCATTCAAATTTAAGAACTCAATTTCTTCTCTTGTAGCTTTCAAGTCTTTGAGAGTAAATTCATGCGTTTCGATATCAAAAGCCCGACAACAATCTTTAATTATTGTGATTTTGAAATCTCTATCATAAGCATCTTGAGCTAAACTTCTTACACAAAGATTGGTCAAAATACCAGCGATAACAATTTCATCAATTCCCTCAAGATGCTTATCTAAATCGGTTTTAAAGAATGGACTGATTTTATTTTTCTTAATAAGCACATCGGAATCTTGTTTGTTAATTTCATCAATGATTTCTACATTTTCGGAATTTTCTGCAAATGCTTCATCTGAATCTTTTTCGATGTGCGTAGTGAAGATTATTTTGTAATCATTTTTTCTGCAATAACCTATGAGTTTATTGGTTTTCTCAATTAACTCGGAAACATCACCAACAAAATAATCTGAACTTTTATCAGTCCATTCTTTTTCAAAATCTACAAGTATAAGGGATTTTGATGTCATAAGTATTAGTTAAATTTGAATGATTATAAAATTATCGGTTAAGGGGCAAAATAATATTGAATATAACATTGGCATTAACCGAAGTCGGCGAAGCCGATTTGGACGGAGAAACCTGCAAGGTTTCGTAGTCGGTTAATGCCTGTTAGTTTCGTCCGAATACTTGGAGGACTTAATTTTTAGTGCAACGATGCCGAAGGCAAAAAATTAAAGTTGAGTTCTCGCATATAAATTTCTGCGAAGCAGACTATATTTTAGGGAAGGGGGCGA